>JGI24717J26846_10013_pt1 | contig 53059 bp, 47 predicted proteins | sample YelNatPoosite2B7_FD_26846 | JGI IMG/M metagenome (IMG submission 26846)
TCTTTCCAAACATCATATCTTGGCTTTGCAAAGCTGACAGAATTGATAGGCAAAAAGGTTAATATAAAGCTAATACAAACAATTAAAGCTAATATTCTTTTTATTTTGGGCTCTATGTCAATAGTTGGGGTAGGCAAATTATTTAGATGCCTGCTCTTGTTAATTTTCAGGCTTTTTTGGAAATTGAGATTATGTTAAGAAAAATTTTTTGGACCTGCTATTGTTAAATGTTCAAAATCATCTTTGAATACAATTTATTTTAGTGTTAACAACCTAAGAAGATTATTATAAACTGGTTAAAATTGTTTATAAAAAATAGGCTTAGCAGAGCAAAAACNCCCTGCTAAGCCCAAATTTCTACTTACTTATTTTGATTGATTCGAAGAATTTCCATTTACAAAACCTCTCATACCTCTGCCGTAGCCAATACCTCTGCCTTGCCAAATACCCTGCTTTTGCCCATTTCCACCACCAAATAGTCCATACCCAGTTTGTGGTCTGTTTGCGTAACCCTGTCCGTTGCAGCTATCAATTCGTGCTTTCATCTGTGCTTTTATTGCATCAGCCTGTTCTTTTGTAATAACGCCATCTTTTACTTTTTGGTCAACTAAAGCAACTTTTTCTTGATATATAGCATCCTTAAACTTCTCAGCTGTCACACCTTTTGACAAAGCTATCTGGTAGAAAGTTTGTCCTTGGGACCTCAAATATACAACCTCATCAACTGTAAGGCCTGTCAGCTTTGCTACAATTGATGCCATAAACTGAGCACCATATCCTCTTGCCATGTGCAAAACTGTGGTATTAGTTGCTGATGCTGGATTGGTGTTTGAAACACTTGTTGCGGCAAAAGCAGCCAAGTTCAGGGCAAGCACTAATAAAGCCACGGCTACCACAAAACCTATTCTTCTTTTCATTTAAATCAACCTCCCAAAAACTAAAATTTTGTTTTGCAAGTTTAAATATAAAGGTGTTTTGTGAAACTGATGTGAAGAAATTGTGGAGTTTTTGTGAAGAAAATCTTTTTACTAAATTGTGTATAGGAATAAAGATTTTTTATCAAATCTTTGATAAAATCTATTTAAGAATTAATTTTGCCTGTATATAAATTTACAAGAGGAGGGAAAATTTTAATCTTGAAGATATTGTTGATTGAAGATGAAGAAAAGCTAAGAAAAATAATGAAATTGTATCTTGAAAAAGAAGGATTTGAAGTAGAAGAAGCATCGGACGGAAACGAAGCAATCGAAAAATTTCAACCTTCAATGTACTCTGTTGTAATCTTAGATGTGATGTTACCCCAAAAAGATGGCTGGAGTGTGTTGAGAGAAATAAGGAAAAAAGACGATACGCCAGTTATTATGCTTACAGCCCGTGGAGAGGATGATGATAAGATATTCGGATTTGAACTTGGTGCTGATGACTATGTTGTAAAACCTGTCAGTCCCAAGGAGATTGTTGCACGTGTAAAGGCAATTTTAAAGAGAACCAAAAAGCCCAGTTCAAATGACATTTTGTTCATCGACAAAGCAGCACGAGAAGTATATGTAAAAGGTCAAAAATTAAATCTTACCCAAAAAGAATATGAACTTCTATTGTATTTATACGAAAGACAAAATATTGCTCTTTCAAGAGAACAGATTTTAAACAGTGTATGGGGCTACGAATATTACGGTGACCTCAGAACTGTGGATACACATATTAAAAACTTGCGCGAAAAACTTGGTGAACTCAGAGATTGTATAAAAACAGTAAGAGGATACGGATATAAATTTGAGGTGAAAAAATGAGAAGGATAAGTTTTAAACTATTGATTTATACACTTATTTTACTCTTCTGTATGTTAGCTTTAAGCTTTTTTCTTCAAGGAAATATTGTCACAAGTGGTTTTAAAGCTAATCTAAAAAATAGAATAATTCAATATGCAAAAGACATTTCTGATAAATACAGGAACAACCTTGATTATTCAAGCGAAGCAGACAATATCGCTAATATCATCAACGGAAGCGTATCAATATATGATGCAAACGGAAATTTGATAGAATCTCATGGCAGATTTATGTTTGGAAGAACAAGGAACATTGAAAGACAAGTAATTTTAGATGTATTATCAGGAAAAACTATCTATCGGACAGACCAAAAAACATTTCAAGGAAGTACATTAATTACATTAGGAATACCTGTAATTAACAATAACAAAATTGTAGGAGCAATATTTATCCATACACCTTTGCATGATATTCAAAATGACCTTCAGAATGTCAAGAATCAAATCTTTATGCTTTTTATTATTGCTATTTTGGTATCAATTATTGGTGCATATGTACTTAGCAGTTTATTTACAAAACCCATTCTTAAGATCATTGATGCTGCTAAAGCTATAACAAGTGGAGATTACAATATTAAAATTGATATTAAAAACAAAGACGAAATTGGTGAGCTTGCAAAAACAATCACATTTATGGCTCAAAATCTTTCTAAAACCGAAAAGCTAAGGAGGGACTTTATAGCAAATACAACTCATGAATTGAGAACTCCGCTGAGCATAATAAAAAGTTATGCTGAAGCTATATATGATGACATATTAAACAAAGACCAAATTAAAGAATATGCCTACTCAATCATGGTTGAGGCCGACCACCTAAATAATCTTATAAATGAAATTCTTGAGCTATCAAAACTACAATCTGGTACTATACAGTTGAATATACAACCTATAAACTTAAAAAGCCTTTTTAATGAAATTATCAGCGAAGTAAACATTATAAAAGGAAATAGGAAGTTTTGGCTTTTTGAAGATGATATCGTAACAAAAGCTGATAGCAAACTTCTAAAAAGGGCTTTTAGCAACATTATTATCAATGCTGTCAATCATACAAACGACACAGGAAACGTTTATATAAAAGCTGAAAAAGAAAATGACTTTATCAAAGTATCAATCAAAGATGATGGGGAAGGTATTGATGAAGCAGATTTGCCTTATATTTTCAATAGATTTTACAGCAAAAGTGCAAAAAAAGGAATAGGCGGGCTGGGCTTAGCAATAGCAAAAGAGATAATACAAATGCATAATGGTGAAATTAGTGTATTTAGTAAAAAAGGAGAAGGTGCTGAGTTTGTGGTAAAACTCAAATGTTAATTAAACTATTTAAGTGCTAAAAAGGGCTGGGATGTAAATCTATACCAGCCCTAAGAATTTACTTACAACTTCTATTAATATTATCTTTTAGCTCTATTTTCGAAAAATATTAACTTTTTAACTTTTCAACAATTCTATCAACTATCCTTTCCTGATACCCCGAAAGCTTTAATTCTTTCATTTTACTGCATACATCAAAAAACTCTGGGCTCTTTACGTTTCGGAGCATCACAAGTCTCTTTTGTGAAATTCTATTATTAGACAAAGACAAAAGATAACTTTCTTCATCTAGGCAAAGGGGAATAGCACCATAGTTTTGAACAATCCTATCCGCTATCAAGAGTCCTTCAGGGTCAAAGTCACCTGAGTAAAATATAGTAAAGCCTCCTTTACAAAGACTTTCAAGCAAAATCTTTGTAGAAAGTCTTAGCTGCCCGTTTGTACAAATGAGAGAAATATCACTGCAAGCTTGCATCAGCATTGAAAACACAGCAGGGTTTTCTACAACCACAATTTTATTTGAATATCCAAAAAACTGCTTGTAATCCTTAATGGTATAAAGAGGCAGAATCACCGGCTTTTTTTGCAAAGCAAAGATTTTGAGCGCTTCGTCCTCTTTTTCGTTTTCTGTAATTGCACCTATACCATACACTAAACACCAGTTTGAAAGCTCATCTATGACAATGTTGTGCATGTACAAAAGCTCTGCTTTTTCTTCTGAAGACTTTGGATATTCAACATTTTTCAGCAGGNTTAAAATCTTCAAAAATATCTTGCCACTGTCGCGGTCTTCGTCAAAAAAGTGGGGGTCATGTGCTATTCTGGTTGCAAACACTGCAAGACTTTCAATTTTTTCTGGCTTTGTTGCGGCAGCTTTTATGCTATGGCTTAAAATACTTAAAAGCTTTTCTTCAGAATATTTCTTAAAATACCCTTCAAACCATTTGAAATTTTCTTTTACAGCTTGAAATACACACTCACTATCTGTGCCGTTTGCCAACTGTTTTTCTAACTTTTCAAGAAAACTTGAAAGTTGCTTTTGTCTGCTTTCTTTTTCTTCTTTTTTTGTCAAAACATCTTTTTTCAATACGTGTGATAGCACATCTTTAAAATCAAGCGAAGAAAATTTGGTCTGCTCAAATCTCTTTTGCGCAAACTCTTTTACATTGATAACTACTTTATCACCGCTTATAATTCTTCCAAGATATCGCGAAAGCATCTCTTTTTCAACTGGATCTGGCTTTTCAAGCACAACCCTGCCTGAAAACCTGCCAAGTGATCTGTATTTATCATATATGAGCTCCAGCACACGCGAAAAACCCTTGTGCGAAAAGTATTCTATGCACTCTTGTAAAAGCTTTTTATCGCTCATATCTCCACCAACACCTTCTTGTACCCGTTCCAGATGTATTTTACTTTGAGAACACAGCCTTTGCTTCGGTCTGAAATAAGTTCATAAATGCAAAGACCTAGCACTGTTTTGTAATCTCCCCACAGAATCTGAGAGTTCATAATATAGTCAAATTCAAGATTTTCAATAAGTTCAAACATCTTTTCAATGTTGTTCTCATCAACGCCAGCAAACGCCTCATCAAGCGCAATTATGCGCGGTGCAAAACTTGCAGCGCTCTGGTACTTTGCACAAAGAGCTGCTAAAAGTGGAACATAAATGGAAAGTGCTTTTTCGCCACCAGAAAACTTGTCGTATGCGTTGTTTGTAAGCTCTCTTTTGTTTTCCATACCTCTTTGATAATAGAGCCTGAACTCAAACCACTGCCTGTAATCCAAAATCTCTTTCATTATCTCATAAAGACTTCGAAAACTGTCGGGTGAGTCCTGAAGTCTTTTTGCTCTTTCAATACGTGCCCTGAAGTGTCTCACAACCTTTTGTTTGTCTTCATCAGTTGCAATAGACAAGTCTTTGCTCATGAGTCCTATCAACTCCGCAGTTGAAAGCTCATCTTCAAGTTCCTGCTTTTTCTGCTCCCACGAAAGTCTGAACTTAAGAGCACCTGACAAGTCCATGCCGTCCATCAGCGCATTCATTCTCTTTACCCAGTCCTGAGCAAGCATTATCTTACTTGAGATTCTTCGCCCTATGTCTTTTATCAAAACCTCTTNAAAAAGCTCTCTTTCCTGCTGGGTGATAAGATTTTTCTTCTCGATTATTTCAGATTCTATTTTCTCCAAAAACTCATAAAACGAAAGCAGTCGCCCATCCTTCTTTGCTGTCCATAAATATCTTGCATAACCAGTTTTATCATCCTCTTTAAGATAAAGATTTGCTCCAAACTCTGCAAGCTGCACCTGTGCCGCATAGTGTGCCGATATGAGCCTTTGCAAAACCTGGTTCAAATCCTTAGATTTAAACTCACTGGCAAAGCTACTTTTTTCCTTTGCAAACTCTAAAAGCCTTTTCTCATCTTCAAGGTTTTCTTCTCGGAATACAAAACCAAAACCAAGTTCAATCTTTAGTATCTCAAGGCTATTTGAATATTCTTCTTTAGCCTTTTCAAGGTGTAAGCCTTTTATCTCAATCAAAGTCTCAAGCTGTGATATTTTTGCAATTGTTTCCTGCAGACTTTTGTTGAAATCTTCTATCTCTTTCGGAATACTATTAAGACGCTGTATAGCTCTTTTTTCCTCTTCAAAAAGTTTTTGTGCATCGTCGCTTGAAAGTCTTCTTACAATTTCAGTTCTTCTTACATCTAGGTTTTCCCATCTTGCCTTCAAGTTTTGAAGGTCTAAACTTAAGCTCTGCAGGCTTTCTTCTATCTGTAAAATCAGCTTTTTCTTTGTGGTTGCAGAGTTTGAAACCACTTTCTCCATCTCAGTCTCTTTTTCCAGAACAAAGAGCAACCTTTCAAGTTTTTGTGCCTCTTGCCTGAGCTTCAAAAAGTTGTCTCTTGTCGCCGTGACAGAAAGCTTTGTTGCAATGACAGAAATCTCATGCTTTAAACTATTTTCTCTTCCCAAAAGTTCTCTTATCTTCTTTTCTAAAAACTCTATCTCTTTTTGAAGTTTTGATTTGTGGTTTTCTCTCTCCTCAATCATCTCAAATGCAGTGTCAAGGTCAACCATTGAAGGAAAACTGTTTCTCTCCTCTTTTAGCTTTTCAAGCAAAGTTTTCTGTACATTTTTCTCCTGCTTTTTGCCCTCTAATTCAAGTGAAATCTTTTGTATTTCGTCTTCAAGCTGTGATATGAGCATCTGCCTGTACCTTCTTCTATTTTCAATACCAATAAACCTTGCATTTTCGCACGTGGTTGTTCTACCTTTTAAAATTCCGCTGCCAAACCTTCCATCCTCGCAGATGTAAATGCCATCGTCTTTTTCGGTGGCAAAGATACTGTCAATCACAGCTGCCACTTCCTGTTTTAGCTCAATAGGTCCATCAAAGTTGGCAACTTCTAAAAACTGGTTCAGTAGATGCGAAAAATACGCAGGTTTTGAAATTAGAATCATTTCTTTTTCATCATCCATAAGATCTGAAAGAACATCTTTGTATTTTTCTGGGACAATCAAGGCGTTTAAAATCCCAAGGGAACTCAGCGCATCTTCAATGATGGCTTTCTTCCTCTCATCCACACCATCTTTGAAATCCACAGCCATATAAAACGGAATAAATGGAACCCCTTTTTGCAATAGCCTATCTCTTACCTTCTTCTGCTGAGGCGAGAGTATAATCTCGTCATCCTTCTGGCTTTTAATTTTTTCAATCTCTTCTTTTTTAGCTTTAATTTGGCTATTTAACGTTTCTATCTCAAATTCAAGCCTTCTTATTGTGTCTGAGATAGCAAGGTAATGAAAGTTATAAATATCATCTAAGATTGAGTATATTCTGCCATAATCTCCTTTTTTCTCACAACTATTTATCGCCTGGAATATCACTGTTTTTTGTTCATCCTGAGCCTTAAACACCTCATTTTGCTCAAAGTAGATGGAAATGGCGTTCTTTAAGCTATTTTTTACATCCTCAAGCTGAAAAAGAAGATTTTGAATTTCTTCTTCTACTTTTTGTGCTTCTGTCCTGTTGCGGTCAAGATTTCTATAAAGATCATCTAAATCTTTCTTAATTTCACTCAGCTTTTCATAGTTTTTTAAAACAATCTCAACTTGAGATAAGAAAGAGGAAAGCTCCTCTTTTAAAATATCAAGACTGCCGTTTTGAAGAAGATACATATCCAGCGTTTCCAAGAATCTCTGAAAACCTATGAACTCAACAAGTAACTTCCCTTCATCTATATAATCCTTTATTCTCTTTCTGCACTTTTCCAAATCCTCTTCTAAAGCTTTTAATTCCTGTCTTTCCTTTTCAAGCTTCTGAGAAGCTGCATTTAGCTGCGAAATCTTTTTGGTTTTCTGGCTTTCGATGTTTTTGAGCTCTTCTTCAATGGTTGAAAGCTCTGTCTGAAGCTTGAACACATCACTTTCTTTTATGTTTTCAAGCCTAAAACTTAAAGACTCTTGCTCTTTTTTAAGATCTTCTATTTTTTCTTCTATTTGAGCTTTCAACTTACTATTTTTTTCAAGTTCAGTTTGAGTATTTTCAAGCTCTTTTTTGAGGCTATAGTACTCTTTGCTGCTCTCAACCACTCTAAATATACTCTGTGCAAGCAACAGCTGGTTGTACTCATCATAAACCTTTTTTAACTTTTCCAGCACATCTTTTATAATTTCAAGATTTTTCAGCTCTGTTTGAATCTTGTCCATGTTTTCTATGGAGTCAGAAAGTCTACGCAAGTCTGACTCAGATAGGGCAGGAAGCGACTCTTGCAGCATCCTGCAAACAGTGTCAGGTTTTATATCCCTCGAAAGTTTTGGGGTTCTTATTCGAACAATCAAGTCTATCAAATTCTCAAAGTCTTCTATGTTCTCAAAACCGAACAAAATTTTGTTGACTTCTTCCATATAATCCTTTCTGCTTGAAAATNCCTTGCCGCCGTCTCCTATGAGGTTTTCAAACTTCTTCTTGGTAAGTGGAATTTTTTGGTCGCCTATTTTTTCATAAAAGAAGATGTCAATCCCAAACCTTCTTCCGTCTGTTAGAACAAAATACCACGTATCAGTGCTTGTGCCTCTTTTTGCCCTTATTCCCATGCCTACGGATACAAATACATTTTGTCTTTTAAACTCAAGAAAAAGATAGGCTATTGCCTCGTTTTTCTGACCTGGTCCCTGCTCGCCAAGGACATAATCTTCAAGTTTTCGCGCATTTGACCCGAAAGAGTCAAGTCGTGACGGATGATAGTTGCCATCTAAAAGCAGAGTAATAAAACTTTGCATTGTGACAGACTTGCCTGAAGCATTAGGACCACGAATAAGCATCCTGCCATCGTAAAAATCAAAATACTCCTCGTCATAGTACCAGTAGTTGAAAATTCCGGCTCTGCTGAGCACCCATCTATTTTCCTTGCTCATCTTCAAAATGAAAACCTCCATCTACATTTATATCCTCAAAAACTTTCTCATTACTATTATCTTTTTCGGAAAGCTGACTATTCGTCTCATAATCCTGATATTCACCAACAATCCTAAAAAAAATGGGAGATATGACAAGATATCCATCGTCATTTGTCTTTGCAAAATTGTGAAGCTGCAAAAACTCTAAAAGTTCTTCAAATATTTTCTCTGTTGATTTTTCCCTCCACTCCTTGTTCCAAAAATGTCCGTATTTTTTCTTGACATCCTCCACAATTAGCTTAAAATGGTCAAGCGAAATTTCAAGCATCTCATGTGCAGACAAAAATCTTAGCTCTCCTTTTTCAACCCTTTCAAGAAGTTCTCTTGAGCACAAAAGCAACACATCGCACAGGTTCGAATCGTCAGGATAGGTATACTTGTAGTCACCTTCAACGCTAAGGTAGGCAAACGACTTGAACAGGTGAAGCTCAAGCTCTGGTACAAACTTTTCAAGGTCCTGTAAAATGGTTGTCTTTTGCTTTTTAATGTAATAAAGTGGTGCTTCACTCTCAAAATCTACAATGCCATCTATCAAAAGCCCTCTGTAGGCTTTTATTCTCTTTATATCAGTGATTTGGTCAGAAAGTCCATTTGTAAACTCAAACTCGCTATTTAAAATCTCTTCGACTGACGAATACTCAACAAGGCTTTTGGGAAATATCCTCATAAAGTACTTTGATANCCCTGTTGATTCATAAAGTACATCTACATCAGCTCTTTCCACAAACAACTCTTGATTGCCATCATCTATCTTGATAAGTCCCATCTTTTCGCAAAATTTAAGCACTCTAATAAGTGACCTTCTGTCAGAATACATAGTCCAGTCAATTTCCTCACCAGGAAAATTCGACCGTATATACTGCGTGATATCCTCAAGCAAAAATTGAGTGTCTTTGCCCTTGTCCTCTAAAAACGCAAGAACAAGACAGAAGAATACATAGTCTTTCGGCTCTTCAAAGTCCAAAATTCCCATGTACTCTCTTGGGACAAGCGGTACCTTTTCAAGTCTGACCATGTCAGATGTGGCATAAAATTTCAGTCCCAGCTTGGAAACTATAAAGTCTTTTAACTCTTTGTCAATATTTTTGCACTCATAATAGCTTTCCACGTCATTTTCTTTCAAAATCCAAAAGTTGCTAAGTAGCTTCAAAAGAGTACTTTTCATCTTCCTACTTTCCTGCCTTTCTTTACTCAACAAACTCAATTACATACGCCGGCATCTCAAACTCACCATCTGTTGACCTTAAAACACAGCGCCTATCATCTTTCGGTCTTACAACTTTAAATCTTTTCCCTGAATCTGTATTCCCAAAACCTGACGAAAGTCCTCGTGAGAGCCATACAAGAAGTTTTTTCCTCACATGTGGAGTCAAAACAGGAAGGCTTTCAAACTCAATCTTTCCATCTTTTATAAGCTCAGCAACAAGCTTTTCTTCCTCTTCAATCTTCTTTTTATACTCCTCAAACCTTTTCTTCTTGTCTTCAGAAAATTCAGATGCCGGTAAAACCCTGCTTTTTTCCCTCACAAGCCTTCCTCTTGACCTAAGCAAGCTTTTCATCGGTGGCACGTCAAGAATGCTAAGGCTTGCAAGCTCGCTCTGTCTCTTTTCCTCGGCTGCAATGTATCGTGGCAAAAGCACACCAAACACAACTGCAGAAAGCTTGTGACATGTCGCCAAATCAAGGCTTGAGAAGATTTTTGCCAAGTGCTTGAACTCCTCCTGCCTGTTTACTTTGACACTTGACAGCTCCGAAAGCCTTGCTGCAAGGTCAGACACCCTTCTTATAAGCCCCTGGATCTGGTCAGAAAGTTTTTCTGCCTGACCGTGTGACGCGACAAACCAGAGTTTTATGTTGTCGAATCTTGCTTTTATATTTCTTTCTATGCTCTCTGGATCTCTGAATATGTTTTTGGGATGCTCTTTTTCCTGGGCGATTATGTAATTCAAGAGCTTTTCTATTTTAGACTCTTCCAATGACAAAAAGGTAGATCTTATCCGTGGAAGATAGTTCTGGAAGATGACATAGAAGTTGTACAGGTACTGTACAAGCTTTGACTTGTAGTCCAAAAACTTTTCCTTGAGCATGAGATTTTCAGCTTCGTACGACTTTAACATTGAAATATACTCTGAATAGCTCTTTTCAATCTCTTCAAATGATCTTGTTAGCTCGTCCCACCAGTCAACTGCTCTTTTTTGCGGGTCTTGCAATATACTGTCCACATGCTGAAGCAAAAAATAAATCTTTTCAACGTGTTTGGGATTTAGCTCTGCTTTTGTGTCTTCTTGAGTTTCAAGTTCAAACAAAAACCTTTCAATCCTGAGTCCTATAGGTGTAAGTTCATACAAAAATCTTTTGTTCCTGAACTCTTCAACAGTCCTGGTCTTTGACGTATCCTGGATTGAATTTAAATTACCCCACTCAACAAGGTTTTTCAAATCCTGTTCGCACATCTGTTCAGTGTAGTCTGCAAACTGTGGAAAACTTTTTAAAAACGTGAAAATTTCCTCTTTTGTAAGTCTGTTTTTGTACTCTAAATGGCACAAAAAACAGTATCTCATGATTGTTCTGTATCTTTCTGAGTTAGGCGCTGTGAGGTACTCAAAATATTTGAGTTTTCCCAAAAGCGGAGCTTGGAAGTTTATCATCTTAAAGTTCTACCTTCCATCAAAATCTTCTCTTAAATTATATCACATCTTATCAAACAAAAAAGGGGCTGAAACATTTTTCACGTACAGCCCCTCTCCTTCTAATTTGTTGAAAACACAGCTTTTTTGAGATTGCTGATTTCAACCTCATGCCTGCCCAAAATCTCGTAAAATACTTCCACCTTTACTCTATTTTCTTTGAGCTCTTTTAAATCTTTCTTCATTTCCTCCAGGTTACTTGAGATCTGCCTTACAGCAAATTCAAGCACAACAAACCTTCCATCAACATACTTTCTCAACTCTTCATGTTCACGCCTGTCCTGCTCAAAGTGAGACTGCTGTATCTCTGCCATAAGCTCAAGCTTTCTTTTGAGATCTTCGAGCATAACAGAGTTCTTGGTTGTCTCAACCTCAAGCCTGTCAACCCTCTTCTCAAGATTGCCAAGCCTTTGTTCCACTGTATCAAGTCTTTGCTCCACTGCATCAAGCCTTTGTTCTACCGCATCAAGTCTTTGCTCTACTGCATCAAGCCTTCGTTCCACTGCATCAAGTCTTTGTTCAACCATGTCAAGCCTTTCTTCTACCCTGTTAAGTCTTTCCTCTACTCTATCAAGTCTTTCCTCCACCCTGTCAAGTCTTTGTTTTACTTCTTCTAAGCCTTTATCAATGCTGTCAACCTTTTCTAAGACAAGAGTTAACATTTGTTTAATCTCATCCATATTATAACAACTCCTCTTACCGGGCTTTAAAATTATTATATACTAACACCTATTAATTGTAAATTAACAAATTTTTTGTCTACTGTAAACAAATTCATCTTCTCAATATTAGCATTGCATCTCCAAAACTGAAGAACCTGTATCGCATGTCAACTGCAATCTTGTATGCATTCATGATTCTTTCATACCCACCAAATGCACACACAAGCATCATCAAGGTTGTATCTGGAAGATGAAAGTTTGTCACAAGCCCGTCAAGCACTTTAAAGTTATACCCGGGATAGATGAAGATATTAGTCCAGCCTTTCTGTGCTTTTACTCTTCCTGCTTCATCGCTGCACGACTCTAAAACTCTGCACGATGTCGTTCCAACCGCAATGACTCTTTTTCCAAGCTCTTTTGCTCTATTTATTCTGTCTGCAACATCCTGAGAAATCTCATAGTACTCCTCATGCATCTTGTGCTCTTCCACATTTTCAACCTTAACAGGCTTAAAAGTTCCAAGCCCAACGTGCAGTGTCACATACAAAATCTCAACACCCTTTTTTGAAATTTTTTCAAGCAGCTCTTCTGTAAAGTGAAGACCTGCAGTCGGTGCTGCAGCAGAACCAGGCACTTTGCTATACACTGTCTGATACCTTGATAAGTCCTCAAGCTCTTCTTTTATATATGGTGGAAGAGGAATCTTGCCCAGCTTTTCTAAAACCTCTTCAAACACCCCTTCATAATAGAACCTTACAATTCTAGTACCTTCATCTTGATTTACATGCAAAACCTCGGCTTTAAGCTCTCCATTGCCAAATACAAATTTTCTTCCTCTTCGCGCTTTTTTGCCCGGCCGTGTCATGACCTCCCATGTGTTTATGTCAAGCCTTTTTACAAGTAAAAACTCTATAAAACTGCCAGTGTCTTCCCTCTGCCCAATCAAGCGTGCAGGTATGACCTTTGAGTTGTTGAGAACAAGACAGTCACCTTCATTTAAGTATTCAACTATATCGCGGAAAATTCTGTGCTCGATTGTCCCGTCTGGCAAAATAACCATAAGTCTTGAGTTATCCCGTGGCTCTACAGGTTTTTGTGCAATCAGCTCATCTGGTAGGTCATAGTGAAAGTCGCTGAGTTTCCATTTTCTCATCCTTTTTCAATCTCAACTCCTGTGTAATAGTGTTTTATAATCTGCTTATAATTATAACCACTTTCAGCAAGGCCCTTTGCACCCCACTGGCTCATTCCAACACCATGTCCCCAGCCCTTGCCATTGAATGTGTAAGTGGTAGGAACAAGTGGCACCTTGTCAATGCTACCCTCTGGATTTACTACATCTATATAGTGCTGTGAATATGTCTGACCTTCTGTTTCAAAACCACCAACATCTTCAGACTGATACACCTCATCATATATCGAAAGATACACACTTTCAGCAGTTTGTGGCAAAAGCTTTTCAGTTTCCTCAAAATTCTGCTTCTGCCCAGCAACCACTGCTTTTTTTACACTTCCATCCTCGAACAAAATCTTTTGACCGCTTATTCTCACTTTTTTCACCTTCCCATTGCTATCTACCACAGCAACATCCGCATCAGTCGCAATTGTATATGCCTGGCTGTAAAGACCAAATAAAAGCCGTGTTGCCTCTTTTTGACACTCATATTCGCCTTTTGTGCCGATAATTTTTAGCCTCAAAACTCTTCCTGCCTTTGTATACTCAACCGCCTGAACGTCCAAAATATCACCAATGTCTATGTTCCTTTTTTTGAGCATATTTTTTATCTCATCTTTGGTAAACTGAAATAGCCACGACGACTTTGAATTTTTTGCCTCTTTAGAGTTGTCAACAGACCTCAAATACTCAACAGGATACCTCCAAACATTTTCAGAATCTTCTGTGGGAATGCCGCCTGTTGACGAAAAATACACAGCATCAATCGGGTTGCCTTTGTATGTTATAATCTCACCTCTTGTTGAGTCAACAGCTGCAATTGCCTGTTTTTCGCCATATGTGCCATCGACTGCACCGCCATATACCTGACAGTGGTCTGTCGGGCACAGGTCGAAACCAATTGATTGGTGTTTGCCAAGGTTTCTCACAGCATATGTTCGGGCAATCACCGCAAACGCCTTTACAGCTTCCATTGGCCACAGCGGGTCAATCTCCATCCTGATAACGCCATACAGATACTCTTCAAGCTTTGTGACATTTATAACTGTCATATCACTACCTTTTATTCTCTTAAACTCAGTCCTTCCCCTAAACCATCTGTCACCTATCTTTATTCTCTCAATACCGTTTTGTTTTTGTGGAATCAGCATTAAAAACTTGGTATTTTGCCCGTCAAATCCAAAAAGTATTTTGCCACTATCATCTTTTACAAGCACCATAGTCTCTGAAGAATAAATGGTTGCGCCAGAAAGTTTTGCCACCAGCTCTTTTGCATCGTTTATATTGTCAAAACAGCCAATCAATATGCTATATCCACCATTTACAAACCCCACAAAGGCATCTTTGAATGAAGAAAAACTTTTTAAGCTATTCTCTGCTGTTTTGTATGAAATATACCTTCCAACTGCCACATGATAATTTGACCCTTCCTGACCATTCTTTTTGTATACATCCTTTGAAACTGTGAGACTATTTTTTTGTGTATCAGCAATTGTAATAAAGTTTTTGTCATCAGAAATAGCCAAAAAAAGGCTTCCTTTTGCCTCAATTTTTACAGAATCCACCGGGCTTGATTTTTTGTATGTATCAGCATAAAACACTCCTATTCTTATCCACTCCGGAATTTGAGTTTGTGAAAATGCGGGTAATATATTAATTGAAGAAAAAACTACAAATAAGACAATTGCTATTGCCCCGCATAAAAGTTTTTTAACCATTTTTTCTCTCCTTTTTGCTGCAATGATTTTGTGCTTATTAATTTTATTCTACCAAAATCCCTCTTGTGAGTCTATTGCAAAAGGAATATAATTTAATCTATGAATTTTTAAAGGTAATATCAAGTAGGGGTGTAGAAAAATTGTATATAATAGTCGTGGGATGTGGAAAAGTAGGTTCAACACTTGCAAAGTCTCTTTCTGATGAGGGGCATGATGTTGTTGTGATAGACTCTGACGCTAAAAACTTTGAAAGACTTGGACCTGACTTTAACGGCATGAAAATCCAGGGGGTTGTGATTGATGAAGATGTTTTAAAACAGGCAGGAATAGAAAAGGCTGACGCGTTGGCAGCAGTTACTCCTGATGACAGTACAAACATAATGGCTGCTCAGATAGCTGAAGAAATTTATAACGTGCCAAAGGTAATAGCAAGAATTTATGACCCGCTGAGAGAAGATATCTTCCACTCTCTTGGACTTGAAACAATCTGTCCTACAACCTTGGCTGTTGAGTATATAAAATCAATTCTTCTTTCTCGTGAGATAAGACATAAGCACAGATTTGGCAAGGACGATGTGTTTTTTAAATATGTTACACCAAAAAGAGATGATATTGGAAAGGGTCTGGATAAAATAATGCTCCCTGAAAACTGTTATCTTTTTGGAATAATCCGAAACGAACACTTTTATTTCAAGAATAAAAACATAAGACTTCAGGAAAATGATATCTTGGTGATTGCTGAAAAGAAGGTGAATCAATGAGAGTTGTCATTGTAGGCGGTGGAAAGGTAGGATATTTCTTGACAAAGCTTTTAGCTGAAAGAGGAAGGTATCACATCACAGTGATTGAACAGCAGCCAGAACTGTGCAGAAAAGTTGCCGAAGAGTTTTCGAATGTGACTGTGATAGAAGGTGATGGAACCTCTTTGGACATCCTTTCTGATGCAAAGGTTCACAGGTGCGACTTTTTTATTGCCGTAACTGGAAAGGATGAGGACAATCTCATATCCTGCCAGCTTGCAAAGAAGGTATTTGAGGTAAAAAGAACCATAGCAAGGGCGAACAATCCAAAAAACATAAACGTGATGAAAAGACTTGGTGTTGACAATGTNATATCCTCAACAGACATCATCGCAAAGATAATTGAGCATGAGGTTGAAATAGAACCTCTTTCTGTCCTTGCCACATTGAAAAATGGGGAGATAATAGTTTTTCAGGCGGTTGTTCAGCAAAATTCTCCTGCTGCAAACAAAAAGATTGCAGAGGTCCCGTTCCCCAAAGAGAGTATAATAGGTGCTATCATGAGAGAAAACGAGACATTTGTGCCGTCTGGAGACAGCATAATTTTGCCGGGTGACACCTTGCTTGTCATTGTGAGCGAAAAAGACAAAAGAGAATTCAAGAGGCTTATAACCTCAAAATAAATAGAAGGTGATGTTTCAGATGCTGAAGAAAAAAGAAAAAAGTTTTAGAACCATTTTCATTGGTGTAGTAGTAGAAGTTGGACTTGCCTTGAGCTTTATTGTAGCAGGCGCTATTGTTACTTTACTGCCCTACATCTTGAGTGGTAAATAATAAAAAAGACTACAGAGAGGGCTGAACAAGATGTATAAAACCAAATTCAAAGAAGGTCATATAGAGCTCAGACATGTTCTTTACATGACAGGAAAAACTTTAAGTGCAATTGGTATGGTAGAAATAGTTGCCGCTATAACATCGCTTTTATACCGTGAGTGGAACATGTTATTTAATCTTATGATAGGTATTGGACTATTTTTTATTGTAAGTTTTATATTTATCTTTATCGGAAGGGACACAAAAGAAGAAAGGTTTTCGTGGGGCGCTGGAATGAGCATGGTGGCTTTAACCTGGGCACTTAGCGCACTAATTTCAGCTGTGCCACCTTATCTTTCGGGCCATTTTGCTTCATACTTAGATGCGTTCTTTGAAGTCATGAGCGGATACACAACAACAGGTCTCGTTCTCATTCAGGACTTGGACCATGCACCAATGGGACTTAATATGTGGAGGCATTTAATATGTTATATCGGCGGACAGGGCATGGTACTTATGACCTTGAGCTTTCTTGCCTCGGGTATGCGTGGACTTTTAAAGGTGTACATGGGCGAGGCAAGAGATGAGCAGATATTCCCAAACGTTATGCACACAGCAAGGATAATCTGGTCTGTGAGCCTTTTATACCTTGTTTTGGGGACTTTGGCTTTGACAATAAATGGAGTTTTAATAGGTCTTCCTTTGGACATGGCATTTTTCAGAGGGCTGTGGATGTTTCTTGGTGGCTGGGACACAGCAGGGTTTGCTCCACAGTCTCAAAATGCAATGTATTTCCATAGTCTTTCATATGAGATTATATCTATGACCATTATGATTTTAGGAACAATAAACTTTGCTCTTCACTATTTTATCCTCACTGGAAATTACAGAGAAGGTATTAAAAATGCTGAAATAAAAAGCCTTTTTACAACAATCACCATCCTTAGCCTTCTTGGTGCATTTGCTTTGAGAGGTGTTTATTCAAGTAGCGAAATTTCATTTAGAAAAACTTTTTACCATTTTATTTCTGCTCACACAGGCACAGGGTTTGCAACCATTTACCCACAGCAATTTTTCTATGAATGGTCAGATGCAGCGATAATCCTTTTGGTTATTGCAATGTTAGCTGGTGGGTCTGTGTGCTCAACAGCAGGTGGTATAAAAGCGCTCAGAATTGCAATCCTTGCAAATGCTCTTGTAAATGACATAAAAAAGATGATAAAGCCTGACTCAGCGGTTGTCGTGGAAAAGTTTCATCACCTAAAAGAGGTCACATTGCAGGACAGGCACGTTCGAAATGTTTCTATTATAACACTTTTGTATATTGCAACATTTGCTTTCGGGACACTGGTAGGCACGTTTTTTGGTTATCCTTTGAAGGCTGCAATGTTTGAATCTGCCTCAGCACTTGGCAACGTTGGACTTTCAACTGGAATTACCCAGCCTTCCATGCCAGATGCCCTTAAAATAATCTACATCTTTATGATGTGGGTGGGAAGGCTTGAGTTCATGTCTGTAATCGCACTTTTTGCATTCCTATTCAAAGAAGCAAAGGAAGGATAAAAAAGATGATACTAAGGAAAATATTGTTACTGACAATATTGATTTTTGTAAATCTGATATGTTTGTTCTACTATGCATTTGCAAAACCTGTAGACAGCATAACCTTGCTCAATAACAGTTTCAAATATGACGGTAAAATTGTGGAGTTTCAAGGCGAAGCAATTGGTGAGGTAATGAAAAGAGGAAAATATGCATGGGTAAACATCCATGACGGTCAGAACGCAATTGGTGTGTTTATGAAATACGAAGATGCGAAAAAAATAAAGTATTTGGGTAAGTATCTCGTAAAGGGCGACATTGTTCTGGTAAAAGGAATATTTAATAGAAGTTGTAAAGTTCACGGTGGTGATACTGATATACATGCTCTGCAAGTGCAAATAGTAAAAAGAGGATATAAAATGCAAGAACAGATTAATAAGACAAAGGCAGCTTTTGCAATACTGATATTTTCCTTAGGAAGTTTTCTTATGTGGGTTGTCTTCAAAAACAAGTGGTAAAAAGGGCTGGGAAGTTTTTTGGGATATTATATATCACTCAGCCCTTTTTTAATCTTTTCTTTGAGCATCCTCTGGAACAGATATAAGAACATTCCAATTGTATCAACCCCAACATCAACCGGGCTTGGACCTCTTCCTGCAACAAATATCTGGTGAATTTCATCTGTTGCAGCATAAAGAAAAGAAAATATAAAGCTCTTTGCAGCAGATTTTTTATGGCCATTTCCTCCTGCAAGAAAAGCTCTGTAAAATAGCATGCAAAGCACAAAGTACTCTGTGACGTGTGCAAGTTTTCTTACACAAAATTCAAAACTTTTTCTGTTTGCATCTGTGATTATATCTTTTCCTGTAAAAAATTCAACTATCCTTTCACACAAAGCTGTCACCGAAAAACTTTTTTGATGAGAGATTACCCCTTCCTGGGAAAAAAAATAAAAAATTACTGCCATCCACAAAAATACAAGCGCCCATCTTATGTAAAGTTTTATGTTTGAGTTCAAATTAGCTCTTCTCCTTTTTTATTTGCAGCTTATATGCCTTGGTAAAGTTATATTATAATTTTTATTATAACGCTGTAGTGAAAAACCTTCCATACACCAAGGTGCGAAAATTTCTATATAGATTTTAGGTGCTTTTACCAGAATACAAAAAAGCGTCCCTTTTTTGAAGCGAAACTAAAAACCATGGTTATTTAGAATCAAAATCTTTGCAAAAGCTCTAAAAGTTTTCTGTCAAGCTTGTGGCCATAAAAATCTTCATATTCCACATCTTCTCTTCCTGAATCGATTATTCCGAATGGACCTCTCAAATTCCAAAGTGCAATGCCAATGTCAAACTCTTTTAAAATTTCAAGAACATCTGAAAGCCAACTTATAACAACTTCATGAGGGGTGTACTTATATGCCCCTCCCTCGCCGCAGATAACTCCAACTCCAAACGACATAAGCCTTGCCCACTTCTCGTAATGTCTTTTTAAATATGCCTTGTCTACAACCTCACCATTTTCGCGCACAAGTGGCCATGAAGGTTTTTTAAAATTTTGGCTACCCTCAACCCACTCTGCCCTCCAGTGGCTTATTTCAAATGGGATATATACTCTGCAGCTTTGCGCAACACCAAGATTTGTAAGTTCCATAACCGGTTCATTACCATAATCAACACCATCTACTATAATAAGTCGTTCCTTGTCAATCTCTCTTATTTTCTGTGTTGTATATGTCATAACACGTATAAAATCCTCTTTTGTCATTTCATAGTCTGAAAAAGCTCTCGGTTCATTTAAAAGATTAAAGCTCAAAATTTTCGATGATATACCCTTGTACCGTTTTGCAAATGTCTGCCAGTAAGATACAAAAAGTTCAAGAGGTTCTTTATCTTTCCAGAGATTGTATCCCTGTTTTGTTTTTTCGTTAACACAGTAGCCCGGTGCACCGTGAATGTTAAGACATGTATGGATTTTGTACTTTTCTCCCCACTCAATTACCTTGTCAATCATCTGCAAAATCTCTTCTTTTATATCTGCGCTGCCCTCAATATATCAGTTTCTGTAGTTCATGGGGATTCGCGCAAAGTTAAACCCCCATTCGCTCATCCATTTAAAGTCATCCTCAAAAAATCCTAAGATTCTGCCAGGGACAAAAAGTCCCAGAAGGTTAAAACCTTTGTACCTTGGTAGCTTGTTCAATCTTTCCAACCTCCTTGCTCTGCAAAATAAAATAAAAGGAAAGGGGGGTTTAAAGTCCCTTTCCTTTCAATTTTAAATTTTTTCATACATGAACTTCCTCTAATTTCTTCACTTTATCTATCAAATCTTTTACCTCAGAAAGTCTCTCTAAGATGAGCACTATCGAAGACACAGCATCGTAGTAGAAGAAATAATTAATCCCTTGTTCTAAGACTGCTTTCATATAGTCTCTTATCTCATTCCCAGTGTATTTTACTGGCACATCCAAAAGCCTGTCCACATCGTTTATAAATGCTTTGAAGAACTCTGGCAAAATCATATGGTCATTTTTGAACTTTTTCATCTCAAGCCACGCAAGCAGCATCTTGAGCTTTTCACCGTACACTGTGCAGTCTCCCAGCATCATGATAAAGTGTTCTCCCTGGCGGTCAATCAAAAACCCTGCGTCATACTCATTCTGCACACACATATTTTTCAGATTCTCTATACACTGCTTTGAACCGCCACTTATCAAGGTAGTCTTTAAGCCATATCGCTCAGAAATCTTATCAAAAAGCGAAATTATAGATTTGTCTTCTGAAACTATGCAAACTTTTAACCCTTTGAACTTGGAACTTTCGAACGTCTCTTCAAGCCTTGCAAAGTACATCTCAAGCGGTGATGAGATAAGTTCATTGACAAAATTGATGTTTGAAGAGGTTCTAAAATCGCATGTGACAAACAAATTTTCAATCTTTCTTTCCAATGACTTGTCAATGTTCATACCATTTTGGTCAAATATTTCAATCCTTATGCTATTTCCTCTTGAGCGCACATAGATGCCTGCATCGTAATAGTCCTTGACAATATATCTGAAGATTGGAAGTATTATTCCTCTTGTCCTGTAAAGCCTTGTACCTGTTACCTGGCAACCTGTTTCAATAGCTTTTCGAATAACGCTGCTCTTTTCTGTATAGTCGTCGCCAATTAAAATCCTTGCGTTTTTGTCAAAGACAGAACCGATGGAATTCCCAAGTTTTATAGCAAACTGGGGTGTTATCTCCTGATTAAAATCACCTGTAATCCCCCGAACCCAAAATACGCTCTTTATTACTTCTGTCCCCCAGTAGATGTTTTCATCTATCACTGTGCCAGACTCAATTGTCTTCTCAGGCCAGATTTTTGCCTCTGCTTTGACTTCAACAAAATCTTTTAAAAGGTTTTTCTCACCGACCACCGCTTTTTCAGAAACTCTCACATAATCTTTTAAGATTGACCTGCTGCAAATCACACAGCCTTTCAATTCACAGTTTTTACCTATAAAACTACCGTTCCACAGAATAGCTCTTTCAAGCTTGCTTCCTTTTGCAATCTTTACCCCATCACCAATTACACAAAACTCGCCTATTTCAACATCGTCTTCTATCTCACACTCACTTCCAATAAACACACTTTGGCTTATCTTTGCGTTTGGTGAAATGTTGGATTCCTTTGAAATTCTGGGACTTTTCAGATCAAGGTCAAGTATTCCACCCAGCCTGAACACATCCCCGTGAGCCTTGATGTAGCTTCCTACATCTCCAATATCGCACCAGTACCCATCCATTCTAAAACCAAACATTGGCACGTTTTCTTTTAAGAGCTTTGGAAATAAATCCTTGCTAAAATCAAACGGTCTTCCATCTTCAATATAGTCAAGTATTTCTGGCTCAATTATATATATCCCTGTGTTTGCAAGGTTTGAAAACACTTCACTCCAGGAAGGTTTTTCAAAAAACCTCTGGATTCTTCCCTCTTCGTCTGTAAGAACAATACCATACTCTATAGGTATTTCAACCTCTTTCAAAACAATGGTAACTTTACTTCTTTTTTGTTTGTGAAACTCTATAGCTTTTGTAAGGTCTGCATTTGTAATTCCGTCCCCGCTCAAAACAACAAAAGTCTCATCCAAGAACTTTTTTGCGTTCCTGACAGAACCTGCCGTGCCAAGTGGTCTGTCCTCGATAAAGTGCTGGATACGAACACCCCACTTTTGCCCATCCTCAAAATAGTTGATTATCTTGTCAGGATGGTACTGAAGAGTTGTTGCAACCTCAAAAATGCCATGGGCTTTAAGAAGCTTTACCGCATACTCCATCACAGGTCTTCCAAAAAAAGGTATCATCGGCTTTGGAAGTGACACAGTCAAGGGTCTTAATCTTGTTCCAGNCCCGCCTGCCATTATAACACCTTTCATAACTTTTTGAGACCTCCTCCTTTTACTTTAAAATTCTCCTCTAAAGTGCTGAAAACCACTCCATCCCTTTTGCCTCTGTGACAATCATTTCGTATACGCTTTTTAGCCTTTTTACAATTTTGTCCCATGAATAAATTTCTTTTGCATCACTTTGTGCCTGCCTTGAAAGTTTTTGACGAAGAAGGTCATCTTTTAAGAGAAGTAAAATCATGTCGGCAAGTGAGTTCGGATTTGCGCAGTAAAAAGTAAGTCCATTGTGAAGGTGCTTTACAATCTCAGAAAATCCGCCAATGTCAGAAACAACTGGGACACAACCTGATGCCATTGCCTCTAAAGCAACTATCCCAAAAGGCTCGTAAAGACTGGGAAACACTGCAATGTCAGCAATTTTGAAAAGCTTTTTTCTTTCGTCATCTGTAACAAATCCGGTGAATAATACCTTGTGTGAAAGTCCCAAGAAATGTGCCTTGGAGTAAAGCTCACCTGTCATTGGACCGTTGCCTGCAATTACAAGCTTTACATCATAAAAATTGTCAAGTACTTTTCTAAAAGCATCTATCAAGATATGAATCCCTTTTTCATAAACATGTCTTCCAATGAAAAATATTATCTTTTCACTGTCCAAAGCATACTTTCTTCTGAAATCCCAATCAAATGGCACTTGCACAAACTCTTCAAAGTCTATTCCATTGGGAATGACAATACACTTGTCAGGAGTCAAGGCAAATATCCTCTCACACTCATTCTTCATAAACTCAGAGTTGACAATCNCCTTCCACGCCTCAAATGTAAGCCACCACTCAACATTGTGAATAAACCTCTGCATATCTGTGTATATTCCACCGTTTCGTCCATGCTCTGTTGCATGAATTGTGGCAATCAAAGGTATTCTAAGTGCATACTTTACTATACGCGCAGCAAACGCGCAAAGCCAATCATGTGCGTGAATTATGTCAAACTTACCCTCCTTTTGAGCAATGTATATAGCTTTTTCAGCAAGTGCCATGTTCATCATCATAACCCAGTCAATAAAATTAAGGGAATTTAGGGGATACACCGGAACTCTAAATACTTTGAGGTCTCCATAATCTTCTGTTCTTTCATAGTCTTCTGAAATGGTAACAACATAAACAGTGTCTTTTTCTGATAGCTTTTGTGAAATGCTTCTAACAACTCTTGAGATGCCACCAACTATTCTTGGCGGGNATTCCCATGTAAGCTGCAATATCCGCAATCATTCATCCCCTTTCTGACAGTTTATTTCTTTGGGTTTATATAATTTATACCACTTTGTGCAAAGTTATAACAAAAATTTCGAGATTTAATTAAAAAAAATTGTCTAAATATTATACTTTCCAAGTTGAGATGAAAATATAGAATTAAGAGAAAAAAGATAAAGTAAAAAAGACCAGCTCTTGCTCAAAATTAGATAGCAGGCTGGTCTTTGTTTTTAATTTAATTTTTCTCATTTAAGTACAGCACATACATTGCATGGGACCACGCAAGTGGGACAACCCACGCAGGCTTGCCAGTAAGTCTGTCAACCTGTTCTGGAAAAAGTCCATTTGAAAGGCTATGTTCTTTTGCCCACTCAAAAAGTTTTTCTGCCTCATTTACCTGTCCTGTTTTTTTATAGTATATCGCAAGCCAGAGNGTTGTCAGTATCCATGGATTCCCACCAATGTATTTATCATCGGAATATCTTTTGTAGCCACCCACAATCTTGTTTTGACACTCCCTTTCAATAGCCAAAATGGTAGCTTTAAAGGCTTTATCCTCCGCATCTATCATTTCAAACGGATAGTAAACCCCCAGCATTGAAATGTCAACAATCTCATCTTGTTTTTTGAAATAATAGGTTATCTCATATTTTTCGTCCTTTTCTGCGTACCTGTTCTCTTCAGGAAGTTTTAAAAATTCCTCATGTGAAATTCTAACATCTGTTGACCTTACATACCGTGAAAGTTTAGGACTGTAAAATCTTGTTGCCATCTGATTTTTTATTGCCTTTAGCTTCTTTTCAATTTCACTTTCAAGCTCAGGAAAATATTTTTTGGCTCTTTTCAGCGCTGCATAGATACTTGCGTTTGAGTACAAATGTATTCCTTCTCTTTCTTCCCACAGATCAAAACTTCTAAAGATAACCCCTTTTTCGCTGTCTACTGCAGCTGTCAAAAACAGCAGTGCTTTTTTGAGCTGTCCCCTATACTCTTCAATCAAATGCAAGGAATTTTGTTTTTCGCAGTGGTTCAAAAACCCCCACACAACAGATGCTGTTTCATCAATTTGAATTCCCCAGCTTGGTGCCAAAGTTCCATCTGTATAATACCTCTGGTCCCAGAATCCTTCTTTTTCCTGACAAGAAAATTTAAACCCAAAAAACTTTTCAACCTCAGCTGAAAGTCCCATTGCATCCATTGCATTTGTTATAAACGCAGCATCTCTTCCCCACACAAAACCATAACCGCCACAGTGGAAAAACTTCTCGTCAACCTCAGATGCAGCTAAAATTCCACCTGTTTTGGAGTTCTGCAGTACATAAAATAAATATGCACTTCTTTTCTGAAGCTGCATATCTTTTGGGTCTTGTGTGCAAATGAGCTTTACTTTTGAGAATTTCTTTTCCCAGAAGGTTTTGTTTTGCCTAAAAATTTGGTCATACCCCTTTTGCTTTAAATAAGAAAGTTTTTGATAGACTTCATCTTTTGAGTTTCCAAAAGTAAGAAAACATACAATCCTCCCTGTGTTTTTAAGTTTTACAGCAATTTGCGGGTTTGTTGCTTCAAGCCATCCTTCTAATTGATTATCGTTTGCATCATCAATTCCGTGTTTTACTGTAAAGCTTTTTACTTTGTCTTCAAATGCAAGTCCTATATATGTTCCTTTAAAATACGCATAGATTATTTCATTTTCCTTATCAACCTTTGCAGCATTAAAAAGACTTGAGGAATTTATCATAGGTTCTAAAAAAACATAAAAATCTTCAAAGTCAGTCTCCCAAAGACGAACCAAGCTGTCTGTTTCAAAGTCAACAAAGTCAAGCTGAAAAATTGTTTTGTCTGCAATTTTATACTCAAAAAAATACGCAAAGTCATCCACAAATCCACTTTTTATTTTGAAACTTTCATTTTCGAAAAACACAANCCCATCAAGAAAAATGGCTGCCAAAAAGAGTTTTAGCTGCTGATAATAATCTACTGCAGGCCAATAAAACCTTTGCAATATACCATTTGAATCAAGCTGCCCTAAAACCTTTGTATTCCCAATTATGGCTTCTATAACATGTGCTTTCTTCAATATAATCCCTCTTTCTTCTTATTCAAATTGTTGTGCAAACATTTGCAACAGTTTTATTATATCAAAATATTACTCGGCTTTGCATTCAACAATTTTACCAATTTTTATTTTTCCCTTCTTTCTTCATTAAAAACAAAACCCTCTCTGGCATTGAATTATTCTCATTGCACAAATTTAAAACATGTCATATGCCAGAGAGGGTTACAAGAGTATTCTGTGTAGGAGTAATTAAGTCTACCTTATCACCATTTCAATCAAATCATAAACCCTGCCTACCTGAGCACCATTTAAGCGAATTTTGTACTCCTTATCAGGTCTTGCAAAGATAAAATTCTCTTCAATATCCTTATCAGCTTCAACTATAAGGCAAATTGTAGGAGTTTTGGGTTTTATTATAATATAGTCATCTTTTATCTCGTACTCAAACTGACACGGTTTTAGTTCAAGGTTTACTGGTTTTTCAAATACAAAGTAGTTTTCATATTCAACTCCATCAACAAAAAGGCTTACAAAAACTATACTCTCCAAAAGGCTTTCATCAACTTTTTTCCCTACAACAGTTGCTTCAAACTGCTTTGGAATATAAGTAAACCTTCCTTTTAAAATATTTAAGTTTTCTACTTCTTCAGAAAATGCTTCAACCACACCATTTTCAGGAATTTCTATAGCAAGGTTTTTCTCATATAACTTTTGTCCATCAAAGTTCCAGATAGCAATATTGAGCTGACCCTGTTTTGGCACAAGTTCATCACTAACAACATAAACCTGTAGTTTTCCATTCTCATATTCAACCACTGGCAAGAACTTTGCAAATATTCTTTTTGACTCATAGTAAAGCGCTTTTCTTCTTTTTAGATAGTCAATTGACGACCATGAGATGACTGGCCAGCAGTCATTTAGTTGCCAGTAAAGAGCTCCTGCTGTTTTAAATTTATTTTTCCTATAGTGCTCAACTGCAAGCTTTATAGCCTCTTTTTGAACAAACTGTGACAAATACACAAAAGAATCAAAATCTTTTGGAAGACCAACTGANCCTGCCATATACCTTATTAACCGTTCCAAGCCTTCTTCTTGTTTTTCGTGCATTCTCAAAGTCTTTGAAAAGATTGTCTGGTCTTTAAGAGGAATATATCTTTTCATTGTGTCAAGGTGTGCAGCTGCCTGAAAACCAAACTCGCTCACAAACCTTGCATTGTCGTGTTTGTAGTAAATGTAGTCTTTCCAGCCAGACCAGACATCCCATGTATGCTTGTCGCCAGCAGTGCTGCTATTTGGGTGCTCCCCACCATACGGGCTTGAGATGTGATATGGTCTTGTTGGATCAAGTTTTGCTAAAATTTCAGGAAGCNCCTTTTTGTATATCCTATTTCCCAAAAATTCTGGGTCGCCGATGTGCCACCAGTCCACAAAGCCCCAGTTGTTTTCGTTATTTCCACACCAAAGCACTATACATGGGTGGTTCCTTAGGCGTTTTATCTGATATTCTGCCTCTTTTTTGAAATTCTCAACAAAAAAGTCAAACTCATCAGGATAGATGGCACATGCAAACATGAAATCCTGCCACACCATTATACCGTTTTTGTCACACTCGCTATAGAACCAGTCATACTCATAGATTCCGCCGCCCCAGACTCTGAGCATGTTCATGTTTGCATCTTTTGCCATCCTTATGAGCTGTTTGTAATCATCCTCTGTGAGTCTTGGAAGAATTGAGTCTGCAGGTATCCAGTTTGCACCCTTTGCAAACACTTTAATGCCGTTTATTTCAAATATAAAGCTCTCTCCATATCTATCCTTTTCTTTTATTATCCTAACAGTCCTAAGACCAGTTGTTACTATTTTTGTTGCCTCTTCATTTGATGTTTGAGCCACAATTTTGAAAGTATATAAATTTGGTTCACCATAGTCATTTGGAAACCACAGTTTTGGGTTTTCTATTTCAACCCTCTCTTCAATAAAATACCCTTCTTTTGACTTGTAGACATCTGGTATAACTTTTTTTACATATCCCCCATCAGAGATTTCTATTTCAACACTTCTTGGCTTTTCAAATGAATTTATCTTTGCAAAAACTTTGACCACTGCCAAATTTTCTGATAAGTGTTCTGTTTTGATAAACTCATCTGTTATCTCAAGACCGTTGTTTAGATCTAAATACACACTCTTCCAGATACCTATTTGAAGAATCCTCGGGCCCCAATCCCAGCCATACGAATATTGAGCTTTTCTTATCCAGCTTCTTTGCGGATAGCTGTAGCTTGACTGGTAAATGCTTTTGAGCCTTTCTGCCTCTTTTATTGGTGAAAGAAGCACCACCTTTAAAATGTTTTTCCCTTTTCTAAGCGCAAAGCTCACATCAAATTCATATTTCAAAAACATGTTGTCAGTCTTGCCCAAATAATGGTCATTTAAATAAACCTCAGATACTGTATCAATTCCTTCAAACACAAGCTTTTTGACCTGAAAATCGATATTATCAACAACAAACTCTTTTACATACTCAAAATCTTTCTCTTCCAGCTGGTAAAATAAAACCTCGTTTGTGGCATAAAAAGGATCCGGAAGCTTTCCAAGGTTAATCAAATCAAGCTGGACACACCCTGGCACACTTGCCTCGTAATACTCATTTTGACCAACTTCTCTGAACTTCCATTTCCCGTCAAGATTTATTCTCACAGTTTCTGCCCTCCTGTGTTTGTAAAGTCTCTTAGAATTTATTATAATACTTCTCACAGCAAGTTTTTCTTTCTTTATTTTTAATCTTTATCTCATTTTTTAAGAAATATAATAAGGAGAAAATCTTCTTGTTACCTTTTAAATAGCTATAAATATTTTTCAATGATATTCAAAAAATACACAGGATTTTCTCCAAGGAAGTTCAAAGAAGAAGAGCAAAAATAAAAGCGCTTTTTTCTTTTTTGTGATATAATTTTATGAAAGAGTTTGAAAAAAGCATGTGTGGATGTGTTATGGAATAATTCTAAAGGACCATGAAGAAAGAAGCTTGTTTGAAGCAAGTGTGCTCAGAGAATATCTTGATTTTAGCTATTATTCTGAAATATACAATCAGAAGATTCTTGAAAGTATAAAAAATAAAGAATTTTTTAGAAAAGACTAGAAAGATATTTAGCACAAAGAAGGTGGAAAATGTGAAGATTTTGCTTTGCCAGATAAATCCCATTGTTGGAGATATTGAGGGTAACACAAAAAAGATAATTGAGATTATAAAATCTCACGCAGATGCAAAAATTCTTATATTTCCGGAGTTATCAATCTGTGGCTATCCTCCAAAAGACCTTTTGTTCCAAAAAGACTTTATAGATGCAGTTGAAAAAGCAATTGAAAAAATTGCAAAGGTAGTTGAAGATAGCTTTGTAATTGTAGGTAGTCCAACAAAAAGCCACCATGTTTCAAAACTTTTCAACAGTGCTATTATTCTCCATCAGGGTAAAATAGAAAAGGTTATACACAAGACTCTTTTGCCGTCCTATGACGTATTTGATGAAAACAGATATTTCATACCAAGCCCTACAAGAGAGGTTGTGACTATTGAAGGGATAAACTTTGGTATAAGTATATGCGAGGATATCTGGAATATAAACAATGATGAAAATGCATTGTATGACATAAATGTGCTCGATGAACTTTATCAAAAGGGTGCAAAGGTGTTTATAAACCTTTCAGCATCACCCTACCACTACACAAAACTTGAAACTCAGAGGCTAAAAGTTTTGAAAGAAGCTGCAACAAAGTATGGTATTCCTGTTATATATGTGAATCAGGTTGGCGGAAATGACGAGCTGATATTTGACGGAAACAGTGTTGTGCTCAGTTCAAGCGGCAAAGTTGTGGCAAAAACAAAAGAATTTGAAGAGGATATATTGGAAATTGAGCTTGAAAAGATTGACAAGATGCCCGAAGTTGAAATACATGAAGACATCTCATGGATAAAAAAAGCACTTGTACTTGGCATAAGAGACTACTTTGAAAAGACAGGAATAACCAAAAAGGCAGTAGTAGGACTTTCTGGTGGAATTGATTCGTCAGTTGTTTGCTGTTTGGCAACAGAAGCGCTTGGGAAAGAAAATGTGCTTGGTGTTGCCATGCCATCTCGATATTCTTCAGAACATAGTTTAAAAGACGCAAAACAGCTTGCAGAAAACCTTGGTATAGAATTTAGGGTTTACTCTATTGAAGAGCCATTTAAAGCATACCTTAGAATGTTCAATGGAAGCGAAGTTGCTCTGCAGGACCTTGCAGAAGAAAACATTCAGGCGCGAATTCGCGGAAATATCCTAATGTTTATATCAAACAGGGAAAACCGGTTAGTTCTTACCACAGGTAACAAGTCTGAGCTTGCAGTCGGATATTGCACTCTTTACGGTGATATGGCAGGCGGACTTGCAGTTATATCAGATCTGCCAAAAATGCTTGTGTATGAACTTGCAAGGTATATAAATAGGGAAAGAGAAATAATACCACATAACGTTTTAGTAAAACCACCGTCTGCAGAGCTTCGACCAAATCAAAAAGACCAGGATACTCTCCCACCGTATGAGGTGCTTGACCCAATACTTGTTGCATATATAGAAGAACAAAAGAGCATAGACGAAATAGTGGAAATAGGATACCCAAAAGATCTTGTACTCAAAGTAATAAAGATGGTGGAAAGAGCAGAATACAAACGAAAACAGGCAGCACCGGGCTTGAAAGTAACATCAAAAGCGTTTGGTTTTGGCAGGCGCATGCCAATTGTCCAGAGGTGGGTGTAGAGGATTGGACTTTCTTTAATCGTCCAATCCTCTAAAATTTTCTACACTTATCTGTTCAGTAATTTTTATATATCCTCACAAAACCTTTTAGGTTTGTTATATCAATAGTATTTCTCCCTGAATCAAGGTCTATATAGTAGCTATTTCCTGTCTTTGTAAAATCAAAGTCAGATTTTATTTTTCCTTGTGTTAACACCTTAACTTGTGCCCTGACATCTTTTCCTACATCAAATGTAATGTCTCCTTCACCTACATTTATAAAAGATGAATTTCCATACCCACTTGTTCTGTTTATCTTTAGCACAACATTTCCTTTTGTTTGTAAAACTTTAAAACTACCGGTATTTTCAATTTTAAGGTTTATGTTCCCTTTTCCATTTGTAACTTGAAAATCTCCGCTGACATAGTCAAGCTTGATATCACCTTCACCATTTTTAATGTCAAGCGGCGCATCTGTGTTTGTCACTGCAATGTTTCCCACTCCATTTACTATGTAAACAGAACCGCCTTTAATATCCGAGACACTTACATTGCCGCTGTTGTTTTGAACAACTACTTTGCAGTCCTGCGGAAGGAAAACCTCAAATTCAAATTCTCTCTTTGGATTTGAAACCTTGTTGGCTAAAACTGCTTCGGTGCTGCCGTACGCCCTTGCTTTTACATAAACCCTTTCAAACTCATTTTCAATACTAGCATCCATGTCATCGAAAATCTTCTGAACTTCCTCCTCATTAGGCTCTCCAGTATTGCTGCTGGTTTCATTATATGTCCATATTACTTTTTTGACGTACCTAACAGTAATATCAGATGTGACTTTCCCTCTGATGATAATAGAAGAACTGTCACAGTCAAGGACAAAAGCCTTTCCTTTACAATCTAAAACCACCCACCTTCCTGACTGGGAATATTCTCTCGTTTTTGGCTTCTGAGGCGTGCATGACACAAGCATAAAAAGAATTGCCAGTAAAATAGTTATCAATTTGAACTTCATAAAAATCCCCCTTGAGTTCTCAAAAAAGAAAAGCCAAAACAATTTTTATATAGAAATTGTATAATAAATGTTCCTTTTTGTATACTACCCGACAAACAACTTTGTAAAGTTTCCCTAAAATCTCAAGGGGTACTATTGTCAAATCTCAACAGTCCACGCATACTCATTTTTGTGAATAAAAACATATAGTTTGCTGTTGCCTTTTTCCACAACTTCTGTGGTTATATCGCCATCTTTGAGACTAAGTTTTGTAAAATAGTCCACAATCAAGTGTTTTGCCACATTTGTGTTTTGAGAGATCTTTTCCACAAGGCAGTCTATATATATATGGTCATTTTGATAAAGTATTTTATCGCAAAGGCTTGTTGTCTCTTTTACATCCACTATATCCTCTTTCTTGACATGTGATACAATCAAAACCTCTGGCACTCTGTACTCCCCAAACCTATACTTTTTTATATTCACAATAGACGCAATGTACATCTTATTAAAAACCTCATTTTTTGAAAGCTTGTAAGCAATCCAAAGATCATGGTTTGCAATGTATGCTCTTTGGGTATCCACATTTACCGCAATACAGTCTGCTGCTATATGTTTAGGTGTTAAAAATCCCGATATGCACTTGACATACACGCCCCAAAGCCCGATTTTCTTGTTATAGTCTTTTTCAATATTCATCCCATTTTCAAGTATCATCTTTTTCTTGTTCAGGTCTACCGGAACATAGATAATCACGTTCAAACCCCTCCACAATCTTTTGTATTTTCTCTGCAAGTTCTTTCAGTTTAAAAGGCTGTTTTTTTAGTTTTTCACACAGCATTTTAAGCTGAAGAACATTTCCAAATACCAAACAGTCACTCTTTTGGACTGAGTGGTCTATAGAGCCCTTGTTGACAACAGCGTCTGAGCCAATGGAAAGCATTGTCTGTTTTATTATGTTTGCCTGTGTGGGTGTCAGGTTTTCTATATATATGTGAAGATACACCATTTTTCTAAGAAGATACTCCTTTGCGTACATGTCAGGCCCTACTTTTTCAATGTACTTTTTTAGCTTTTCAATATTATTTTCCACCAAATAACAGTTCAATTTTAAATTTCTCCTTTCTCAAATTACCCTATATTTTTTTCACTACCTATATTTTAACCTACAAATCTTGACATTTTGATAGTAATAAAGAAGAATCTGCTTGTAATTTTTCCCCTGCCGTGCAAGATAGTTTGCTCCCCACTGGCTCATCCCAAGCCCATGCCCATACCCTCTTGTGTGGATTCTCACTCCCCTTTTGTCAGGGTAAATCCAAAATTCTGTTGAATAAAGCCCAAAGATGCTTCTGAATTGGTTTCCGCTCAAAACGGTATTCCCTACTTTTACAGATTTCACCCGTCCAGCTTTTGTTCTTTCAACTACCTTAATCTGGGAAGATATATTTGAGCTGTCTATTCTCAGCCCGGGAAAATAGGATTTTAATCTTTTTACAAACTCATCACAGGTAAAATAAAACTCACCTGAGAACTTAGGACAGCTTTCCTCGCCACGGCTCACAACACTTTTTAAGTATGGGATGGCCTCTCCAAACACTTCTTTAGCATCCTCAGTTTTACCGCCAGATGCGGCATGAAACAGGCTATCTATAATCTGACCTTCGTAAACCAGCACTTGTCCTTTTGTTTCTTCCACAGCCATGCGTATCTTCTTATAGTACCTTTCAAAGTTTTTACCCCACCTTCTCTTCATCTCATCCCTGTCAATGTATGCCTGGCAGTGGGAAAAATCGTCGCAAAGATAGACCTTTTTTTCTTTATATCCTTTGTGCAAAGCTTTACCTACAATCTTTCGCGCAGCATATGTTCTTGAAGCAACTGCCTGGGCTTTTAAAGCCTCCAAGTTAAACTCGGCAGGCATCTCTGCTGCTACAACGCCTATAACATATTCTTCAAGCGAAATCCTTTCAATCCTGTTCTTATTTTTCCTTAGAAGATTTATATAAATATCATCTTTTTGATTTTTGTTNTGTGGCAAAGTGAATGCAGATGGCACGTTCTTGAAATCATCTTTTGAAGGTCTGGCAACAACATTTGCAATCAAAAACACCAAGGTGGCAAGCAGCATCAAGGTTGTGTCAAGCCAAAATGTCTCAAAATTTCTTTTCTTCACTTCTTTTTTCAAGTGCACCTCCAATTTTAAGTACAATTATGGTTACATCGTCTTTAATTAAAAACGAATTAGAAGTAGCCCATTCAAAAATCTGTTTTGAAGCGCTCTGAGTTGAAACAAACTGGTTTTTGGCAATAAATTCTTTCAAAATCCTGTCGCCATCCTCGCCCAACAACTCAAAAAGTCCGTCAGAGAACATAAATATCATGTCACCTTTCTGAAGCTTACAAGTTGAAAAATCAAACTGGGTTTCCGCTTCTATCCCAACCGGAAGAGAGTGTGACTCTACAGTTAAAACTTCATCCCCCCTTTTTATGAACGTTGGCATTGCCCCGGCTTTTAAAAACTCGGACGCAATAGTAAACCTATCTATGCACACAACGTCAACAGATGCAAATTGTTCACCGTTTCTTATGCTAAGAAGCGAGTTTATAAACTTTATGGCAACTTTTCTGTCAAATCCAAGTGACGAGAATTTTTTAAGAGCATCTATCACAATAAAGCTGTTTTCCGAAGCTGTCTTTCCGGTGCCCATACCGTCTGATATGCAGGCTAAAAATTTTCCGTTTTTGAGCTGCAAAAAGCACACCCTGTCACCGTTTATGTTTTCTTTACTCTTTGAATATATAGAATAATCTATCTGCACGTTTGGCTTTTTGATAATGGAAATTGTATATCCCCCTGATATTTTTGGCACCTCTGATATAATTTCTATGTCACANCCTACAACTCCTTTCACAATCTCTTCTATCTCCATTTTTCGCGGAGCTTTAAACCCATCTTTGAGATCTATATCTATTTGGAAATAGTGATCGTATACAACATAGTCTACCTTCTCAACCTCATAGCCAAACCGCACAAGTTCAAGCTCAATCTCTTTTGATGTGCCCCTATCTTTCTTCATCTCATTTTCAGCCATCTTTGCCGCATCCATCACAATGTCCTTTAAAATTTCTATATGTGTCTTGAATACATTTTCCTTGGGGCTTGATGCCTTTTGAACAAGCTTTGAATATTTCAAAGATTCCAAAAATCCATTTATAACTATTATAAACTCTTTCCATCTTACACACAAAAACTTGAATTCTTTTAAATCCTCTTCTTCAACCCTGCCTTTTTTCAATATTATATTCTTTATCTCATTCAAGCTATGATTTATCCTGTAATAATCTATGTTCCAGCACACATTGGAATTGCTGCAATCTAAACAAAGTTTTTGGCACGTACTTTGAACAATGTTTTTTGCTTCCTCTTTGCAAATTAAAACTGCTGGTTTGCCACAAGCATTTTGCTCTATATTTTCAAGCACAGACGCAACCCCAAAGATCTTTTCCTTTATCATTCTTTGTACCTCCCTCTCGTCAGTACTTTGTAATTTTACAATCTTTTCTAACGGAAACAGGCAAAACAACACGGCAGATATCAAAATCTCACGAAATCTAAGTGTCGGGTTTGACGATATGTAAAACATTGATATGATATATCCGCAAAACCCGCCCAAAGCAATTCCAAACTTGCCAAACCCTTTCATTAGACCTGCCAGAAGGCTTGAGAATGCAAAAACGCATGCCATTTCAATGCTTCTGCACTCTTTTATGCTTTCTAAAAGCCCAATTACAAAACCCATTGCAGTAGACATTATCATTCCGTGAAAAAGTGATACCGAAAAAAGAAGAATAAAAAACAATATATTTTGAATACTCAACAGCGAATCGAGTCCACTTGAAAGTCCCAAAAAGCTCAAAGCCAGAACTACAACCATAACCACCGTCTGATCAGCTGTATATGCTTTTTTGGAATAAATTGCGGCAAAAAACCTCTCAAACATAATTACAGCCCAAAAACACCCAATCATCTCAAGCACAAGATACAAAAATTCTATCGGTGCTTTAGAAAACAGAAAAATAGAAATGCTACCGCTGCTTCCCACACTCAAAGCGCAGAACAGTGCCTTTGAATAAAGGTTCAGGTCAAAAAAATGGTTTATTGTAGTTATCAAAAGAATGGAAAGCACATATTTTAATATTGAGCTTTTATCTGAGCATGAAATTATCCCGAAGATGGAAAAAATTGAGGCTAAATAGTACATGTAATCCCTTTTTTTGAAACTTGCAACATACGCACATGAAAAGAAGCTTCTTGAAAACAGGCTGCATCTTCCAAGCAAAAAGGCTAAAATTAGAACAAAAAATTGTTCTGTTCCAAACACCAAAAATCGGTCTGATATGCTGTTCCTTGAAGTTTTGACTTGGTCTCTTTTAAACTGTAAAACCTCAAGTCTTTCCAAGGCAACATCATCTCCTTTTGTACAAATTCTCAAAAGTCTTTTGTAAACTAATCACCTGCACAATTTATTCTACTTGCCCTCTTGAGTATTTTTTGTTGTAAATAGTAAGATGACCAGAAAATTTTTTACGACAAAAAATAAAAAAAGGGTGCAAAGGTTTTTAAAAACCTTTGCACCCACTTCAAAGAGTCTGCTGACCTGTAAAAAATCTTTCTTTTACTTGCCCATCTTCTCTTTCAGTACTTTTAGCTCATTTAAAATGTCCTCATCGCCATTTTCAAGCTCCTTGAACCTATCTTCCAATGTTTTTGAAGCATTTAAAAGCTCTTCATGCGCCTGTGCCCTTGCCTCTTTCTGTTCAATCTTCTGCGCGTACTTTTCAAACGACTCAAAAGCAGAAGTGTCTGTTAGTTTGCTCATGGTCTGTGTGATTGTAACCTGAGCGTCANCCCTTTTTGACTTGGCAATGAGCAAATCCCTTCTTCTCTTTGCCTCTTCAATCTTGTCTTCCAGCATATTAAGCCCGCTCTTTAATTTTTCCACAGCCTCGTGCTGCGCTTCATACTGTTTCTGGTACTCATTTGCAAGTCTCTCATACTCTCTCTTTCTCCTGAGCGCCTCTACTGCAAGCTCATCCTCGCCTTTTGAAACTGCAAGCTCAGCCTTTTTCTGCCACTCTTCAGCAGCCTTTTTGTTTTCTTCAACCTTCTTTTGTAAAATCTTTTCATCTGCAAGAGCGTTTGCAACCTCANCCCTTGCTTTTTGCAGCTGGTCTTCCATGTCTTCAATCAGCTGATTGAGCATCTTTTCAGGGTCAGCCGCCTTTTCAATAAGATCATTTATGTTTGCCTTGAGAAGCTGGGCAATCTTTTGAAATATCCCCATAGCAGCAAAACCTCCTAAAAATGTAATATTTTATTTTTTATCCAAAAAACTCATCAAAAAGGTCTTTTATGACCTTTTTAATTGTATCGCTTGAACTTGAAAGTGAAGATGACTTAAAAAGCGCATCTGAGACAGCATTCTGGTATTCTATATAGCGTTTTTTGAACTCGTTAAAGTTACATTCATATAAAAGCTCTTTTAAGTTTTTATAATATGAATCAAAAAGATTAGACGACAGGCTAATCTTTAGCCTATTTTTTGCCTCTTCCAAAAATCTTTTAAAATTTTCAAGAAGTCCTCTGCACTCTGAAAACTCTCGTGAAAAGGTAAAAATGGTGTTTTCAAGCTCAGATATCTCTTTTTCTAACTCTTCATTGCTATCACAACTTTCAAGCAAACTTTTCACACGTTCAATCTCAAGGTCTATTTTGTAAAATCTAAAACCCACATTGTCGTAAATTGATACAATTTTTTCAAACCTGTCGACAAGTTCTTTTTGAGGTCTCATCTTTTTCTGAAAATCCTGTGATATTTCATTTTCAATCTGCATAAGTTTTCCTAAAAAGTCTTCTGCCAGGACAATTTTTTTAAAGTCGCTTGACACCTGAAGTTTTAAGAGCAAATCATCAAACTCTTTTTGAAGTTCTAAAGCCTTAGAAGAAGATTTTGAGAGAATTAGCGGATACTTTTCTTCAAACCTCTTTGTTAAAAGCTGGATCATTGTATTTATATATTCGTTTTTCTTGTCATCACCAAGGCTCTTGAAATATTCTATTTTCTCATCAATTCTTTTTATACCCTCAACAGCACTTTTCAAATCATCATCAGAAAGTCTTCTTGTAAGCAGATCATTTATCTTTTGCTTTAGAACCTCCTTATTTTTAACCCCATCTACAGCTATTTCTACCTTTTTAATGTACTCTATCTGTTCTTGTAGTGCCTTTTCAGAATCTTTTAAAACCTTTTCCAGAAAATCTAAATCACTTTTGAGTATGTTGTAGATTGTCAAAAAGGTTTTAAACTCACTGTCTGAATAGCTTTTTTTTATCCCTTCATAGTACTCTTTAAGATTTTTAAAATTTATGGTAACCTCTTCGAACTTGCTCTCAAGTTTTTGACCATCATCAAGTAACTTAAAAAACTTTGCCTTGTCCTCTAAGTTCAAGATCCTGTTTGAAATTGCTTCAAAATATTCTTCCACCTTCTGCAAGTTTTCAAGTCTTCTCATCTTCTCAGCTTTTTTTCTCTTGATAGCAACAGCTACAACAATCACAGCAACTATAAAGAAAAGCCCGAGCAAAAACCACAAAAGCTGTGCCCACAACAATTTTGAAAAGTCTATTTCAACTTTATAAAACCCACCCCACATATTTTAAAGCCTCTCTTTTTTATTTTTAGAAATTGAACACATTCTCTATGTCAAATTCCAGGTTTTCAAATACAGCTGACTTTATAATCCCTTTTTGAGACAGGGTAGCATATTGTATATATACTCCATTATCTAAAACGAAAACCCGGAGAGATTTGTTACGCGGACTTACAATCCAGTACTCGCAAACACCAAAGTAGCTGTAAAGCTGCATCTTTTTTATATAGTCAACAGAAACACTCGAAGGCAAGAGCACCTCAACAATCAGTTTTGGCACACCTTCTTTTTGATATTTTTTACTCCTCATAAATCATTTTAACTGTCATACCACCGTCAACAATTAGATTTGTGCCTGTTATAAATGAGCTTTTCTCAGATGACAAAAACAAGATGGCGTTTGCAATGTCTTCGGGGACACCCACCCTTCCTGCCGGATGCTGAAGATGGTCAACTTCGCGCAGTTCTGGTTCTCGGCGGTATTTTCTTTTCTTGTACCTTGATGTCTCTATCCACCCCGGACTTATGGCATTTACCCTAATTTTTCTGGAAGATAGTGAAATTGCTAAAGAGTGTGTAAGTGCAAGTATACCGCCTTTTGACGCTGAATATGGCTCTGTGTTTGGCTCAGACATCAAAGCTCTTGTCGATGCTATGTTTACAATAGAAGCACCTTCTTTTAAGTACGGCAGAAGAAATTTTACCATTAAATATGGCGCTCTCAAGTTAACATTTATAACTTCATCCCACTCATCAACGCTTCTTTCTTCAATCCACTTTGTTGAGCCTATGCCTGCATTGTTGACAAGAACATCTATTTTGCCAGCAACATCACCAATCTTCTGGCAGACAAGCTCAATCTCTTTTGCGTCTGCCAAGTCACACTCAAAAAAGGTTATCCTGTCTTTGAACTTATCAAAAAAGTCCTGAGAAGCATCTTCAATCGCTTCTCTGTCTTTGTCAATAGCAAACACTTTCGCCCCATTTTCCAGAAAAGAAAGTGCTGTGACAANACCAATTCCCTGGGCAGCGCCTGTTACCACCACATTTTTGCCTTCAAACTCAGTTATCGAAAGAAAAGGTGAATTCCCCACTTTTTATCATTCCTTTCTTGAAGAAATTAGCTGAGTGTAAAGCTCATACACGCTCTTTTTCAGCACCGGATGGACAAAATCCTTTTCAATTTCGCAAAGAGGCTCAAGTACAAATAGTCTTTTGTGAAGTTCTGGATGGGGGATTTTGAGATTTTCTGTGTCTATGACACAGTCATCATAAAAAAGAATATCAATATCGATGTTTCTCGGTCCCCATTTAAAAAGCCTTTTTCTCCCCATTTTATTTTCTATATCAAGCACAAACTCAAGAAGTTCAAGCGGTGAAAGTACCGTTGTGCCTTTTAAAACACAGTTTAAAAACTTTGGCTGATCTACAAATCCATATGGTTCTGTCTCAATTATACTCGAAACTTTTTCAATTCTTATCTTATCTTTCAGGTGCTCAATTGCTTTTTTTATATTCTCACCTCTATCACCAAGATTACTCCCAAGTCCTAAAAATACAACATTTTCAGCCATATTCTATCATTCACCCTCTTCCTTCAAACTTTCAAAAAGATTTCTTATACTTTCATTTCTCTTCTGAGTTTCCTTATCATCTACTGAAATCAAAATCACATCGCCCTCTTTTGCACACTCAGGTAAAATCTCTCTTGGAACACTTACCATCTTCCTGTTTTGAAGCTCAATAATAGCAAAGTCACCTTCAAACCTGTCTATAATAGCTTTTTTGGTCACTATATAACACCTCTTTTTTAAAAAAGTTTTGTCTCAGCAAAATATTGCCTGTGTCATCAAGATAGCTCTTTTGTTTTCTTTTACATCATGTACTCTAACAAATTCAATCTTCTTCTGAGCACATATTACAGAGACAGCAACAGTACCTTCCAGTCTCTCCTCAGGTCCAAGATTACCAAGCACATAACCAATCACCGATTTTCTGGATGCCCCAATCAAAATTGGTCTTCCTAAAACCTTGAACTCTTCACACCTTCGCAGTATTTCCAAATTGTCCTCAGGTCTTTTCCCAAAGCCAATGCCAGGGTCCAAAATGATGTTTTCAAGTTTTACACCAGCTTTTAGCGCCTGTTCAATCCTTTCCTCAAAAAACTGTAAAATCTCTTCAATCACATCTTCATAGTAAGGATTTTTCTGCATATCCTTTGGCGTGCCTTTGATGTGCATAATTATGATAGGAACATTATACTGTGCTGCCACGTAAAACATGTCTTTGTCAAACGTCCCGCCGCTGATATCATTTATAATGTCAGCACCGGCTTCTATCGCTTTTTGAGCCACCCTGCTCTTGTATGTATCAATCGAAATTGGAATGTTCTTATCCACTTTTCTTATCGCTTCAATTGCAGGAATTACCCTTTTTAGTTCTTCTTCCTCACAAACCGGGTCTGAAAAAGGTCTTGTCGACTCNCCTCCAATATCAATGACATCTGCACCATCTTGAATCATCTGCAGTGCTCTCTGAGTCACTTTATCAACCTGGACTCTTGAACCCTCATAAAACGAGTCAGGTGTAACGTTTATAATCCCCATAACGTTTGTCTTCAAAAGACTTATTTGCTTATCTTTTGCCAACAAGCACCTTTGCGAAATGGTAAAATCTGTATCAAAACTACACTCTATCCCTTCCTCTGCTAGGACACATCTTGTCTTTTCAAAGTTGTAAAGTGATGTTGTTGCAAAGCATATATTGCCGTTTGTGATTGTAAAATAACCGAGGTTTGAAAGAAGCTGGACAAACCTTGATGGATTTTTCACATCATCAAATCTTAAGATTATTGAGTTTGCTTTTTTTTCAAATTCCAAAATGTCTTTTTCATCAAAACCTTTTTGATACAAAATCCTTTTTAAATTTGCATCTTTTGAAATCAACCTCAAGTTTTATCATCCCCTTTTAAAATCTTATGGTAACCTCTCCACTTGAAATCTCTACTATCTTCCCATCTTTTTCACATACAAGCTCCCCATTTTTGCCAATGTCTTTGCAAAGCATCCTCTCACCATTTACCAAAATCTCTTTTCCAAGATTTATGCAAAAGCTTTTATATTCATCCCTGAAATACGAAAACCCATACTTCTCAAAGTTGGAAAGCTCTCTTTCAAATTCTTTTAAAATGTCAATTATTAACCTTGTTCTGTCAAAATCATGTAATGTCTCAGCTTTCAAGGTTGTTGCAATGTCTTTTATTTCCTCTGGCACACTTTTTGCATTGACATTGATTCCTATACCAATTATAATACTGCCAAACCCCTCAACCTCACCTGAAAGCTCTGACAAAATACCACAAACTTTTTTGCCGTTCAAATATATATCGTTTGACCATTTTATAAAACTCTCAACTCCATGTTTTCTCAAAACCCTGTTTATCACAAGCCCGGTGAAAAGTGTAAACGGGACAATCTTTTCTAAATCCAGCAAAAGAAGCTTCAATAATATAGACATTTTTATGCCCTTGTCAAGGTCCACCCACCTGCGTGAAAATCTGCCTCTTCCCTGGGTNTGCCTCTCAGCATACACAACTGTAGCGTTTGGAAGATACTGCTGGTTTTGTTTTACATACGCATTTGTTGAGTCCACTTCGTTAAGATATATAAACTCTTTAAAAAGGTTTGAAGATTGGATGTNCCCTTCTATCTCCCAAATTCTTATCACATCTTTGTCCACAAGCATATATCCTTTCTTCTTGGCAGACTCAATCCTGTAGCCCAGAGCTCGCAACGATTTTATTCTCTTGTTTATTGCCATCCGGCTAACATGTAGTAAAGAGGCAAGTTCCTCACCTGAAATATACTCATTTTCATACAGCTTTTTTAATATACAGATGTCCTTTTCATCCATTTTTCCACAAGTCCTTTCTATAAAAGCTTTCTTTGCAAAAACCAAGGGCAAACCATTCACATGTTCGGCAGATACTCTCAAGCTGGTGTGGTAAAACCTTTTTCAAAGCACTGTAAGCCTCAGAAGGCAGCACATTTTCTAAATCAGAAAGCCCATAGAACTTTAAAAGCTCAACTACTTTTGCATCATACTTTTTGACCTTCTGTTCAAACTTGCACTCTGTAGCAGCTAAGTTTGGGCAGCACCTGCAAATTTCATCTGGAAATGACACAATCTTTATAGGTAAATTTTCAAGATAAACGCTTTTATAAACTCTTTCAAAATTTTCAACAAACTCCTTGCTATACCCTGCTCCTCTAAANCCCAGAAAACATAAAAGATGATGTGCTCTGAGTATAATTGGCATTTTATTTCTATTCATTTTCTTTCATCAAAACAAGCTTTTTAACTTAATTATACCACAACTTTTCAGCAGTGTGAGAGAAAAACCCCCTTCTCACNCTCTTTTTATTTTCCCGCCAAGGCTTGTTATATTTTTCTCAAATTCAAAATATCCTCTATCGATGTGACAAGCTCCATCAATTTCAGTTACTCCTTCTGCAGCAAGCGCTGCCAAAACAAGTGCAGCACCACCTCGCAAATCTTTTGCCTCAACCTTTGCGCCTTTTAGTTTTTTAACCCCCTCAATTACTGCTACTCTCCCCTCAACTTTTATATTTGCGCCCATCTTGACAAGTTCACCAACATGGAGGAATCTGTTTTCAAATATTGTTTCAATAACAACGCTTGTACCTTTTGCTATACTTAGCATACTCATCATGGGCGCCTGCATATCCGTTGGAAAGCCAGGGTAAGGCAGGGTTTTTATGTCTGTTGCTAAAATCCTGTCCGGTGCCTCAACGCGTACAGTATTTTCCCCTTCATAGATCTTCACACCACTCTCTTTGAACTTGGCAATAACAGGTCTTATATGCTCACAAATTACATTTGTAAGTTCAAGCTCACCACCACACATTGCAGCCATTGCCATGTACGTTCCCGCTTCAATCCTGTCTGGAATTGGAATGAATGAGCAGCCTGAAAGCTTTTTTACTCCCAAAATTCTGATTGTATCAGTGCCAGCACCCATAACCTTTGCACCCATTGAGTTTAAAAAATTTGCAAGACATACAACCTCTGGCTCTGTTGCAGCGTTTTCTATTATGGTNTCACCCTCTGCTAAAACGGCTGCTATCATGATATTTTCTGTTGCTCCAACAGACGGAAAATCCAGATACACTTTTGCACCTTTTAATTTTTTAACTTTCGCTTCAATGTAACCCTGATTGAGTTTAATCTCTGCACCAAGCTGGGAAAGCCCTTTTACATGAAGGTCAATTGGGCGTGTGCCGATATTGCACCCACCCGGCATTCCAATTACAACTTTTTTCCCCTGGGCGATAAGGCTTCCTAACAGGAGTATTGAGGCTCTGAGTTTGTTCACCCCATCTACATCTATATCCCCGTTTTTGATATCAGGAGTGATTTGCAGTTTGTTACCTTCAATCTTTACATCGCACCCGCAGTGGGAAAGAATCTGCAAAAGCACTTTGATGTCTTCCAGTAAAGGGAGATCTAAAATTTCAATCGGTTCACTTGACAGCAAGGATGCAGCCAAAAGTGGCAGTATTGCATTTTTTGAACTGTGAACCTTTATACATCCTGAAATCTTATTTGCACCTTCTATTACAAACTTCGACATTTGTCTTTCTTCTCCGTCCTAAAATTTTGCTTATTATAGTAGTATTGAAATCTTTTTGTGGCTTTAGACAAAAAGTTTTGTATAATTTTTAGACATATTTTTTAAAAGAAATATTAGCAAAAAGGGCACATCTTGTATTATAATAGAAATAACTAAAGAAATTTTTGGGTAAAAGGAGTGAAAAATTAATGCCACCAAAAAACCAACAAAATGGTGTTGTCAAAAAAGGAGTTTTAAGTCTTACATATGTAGCAGTTGCATTTATAATTGTACTTGACATTTTGCTCGGAATTGCTATGCCACCAAAATTCAAGTTATACTCTATCTTGGTCGCCACAATCACATTTATCCTAACACTTTCACTTACAGCTTTCATGATCAGGTATGAGATGAACAAAATGATTACAAAACTTGAAGATGTTCTCGAAAAAATCAAAAACGGAGATTACAGCAAACTTATTTCATCAAAAGAATTTGGTAATATCCAGAGAGTTGCATCAAGCGTAAACATTGTTCTTTCGGATATAAAGACATTGATTGAAAGCTTTTTTGACCTGTCAAACGCAATTGTAGGTGCATCTAAAAAGGTCACAAAGACGTCTGAGGAAGCTGCTGCTGCAATTGAAGAGATCGCAAAGACCATTGAGGAGATCGCAAAAGGTGCTTCCCAGCAAGCTGAAGAGGCACAGCATGGTGTTCTGCTTGTAAATAACCTTTCTGAACAGATAAATGCTGTTTCTGAAAGTTATAATGCTGTGATTGACGAAGCTAACAAAATAGATAGCCTTAACAAAGAAGGAATAGAAAAGATGAGTGCACTTCGTGAAAAGGCTGAAATTGCTGTGACCACTGCTGAAAATGTTATAAATACTATTACTTTATTCATAGAAAGAATTAAAAATATCTCAAACTTTGTTGAAGTGATAAACACTATTGCTGAGCAGACAAACCTTTTAGCACTCAACGCTGCAATTGAAGCAGCAAGAGCAGGTGAAGCTGGCAGAGGATTTGCAGTTGTTGCAGATGAGGTAAGAAAACTTGCTGACCAGAGCAAAAAAGCTGCAGATGAAATCAATTCAATTGTTGATGTTATACTTGGCGAAACCGAAAATACAATCAAAATAATAGACGAAATAAAATCTGCTGCGTTTGGTCAAAAAGATGCTGTTATTGAGTCTCAACAGTCATTTGCAAAAATTTCTGATGAGATAAATGCAATTGTTGAAAAAACTTATATTGTTAAGGATGCTCTTGTCAGAATGGAAGATGCAAGAAATGCAGTTATCAAAGCAATTGAAAGTATATCATCTGTATCTGAGGAGACAGCTGCAGCATCACAGGAAGTTGCAGCAACTGTTGAAAATCAGTTAAATTCTATAAATGAGATGAAATACTCTGCACAGTCACTTCAAAAACTTGTTGATGAGCTTGAAAAGAAACTTAAAAAATACAAGATAAGATAATTTAAAATTTAAAATAAGATAAAAAAGAGGGGTTGTCCTTTGAACTTTTCCAAAGGGTAACCCCTTGTTTTTTGGTGTATTTGGGCATATATTCTCAGGTATCAGACAACTGTGAATGAATACAATAAACGTTGTCCAATAAAAGATTAACAAGACTTTCGAGCTTTTCTATTTTGCAATCAAGTTCTTTTTGAAGTTCTTTGTGCTGCTTTTCGTTTTTCCATTTCAGAAGTTCTTGATGAACTCTTCCTAAAATTTCTATTTTTAAAAGTGATTTTTCGTTTATTTTATAACTTTCATCTAATAAAAACCTTAAATTTTCCACACTCGAACATATAGAAAACATCTGCTGGTGGAGTGCCCATACTACTTGTGTAAGATTTTTAATTTCTTTTTTCAAATTTTCTATTTCTATAGCTATTCTATTTTCACTGTTCACTTTTTACATTCCTCCTTTTTAGCTGACTATTACTTTACTTTCTATTTCTATCTTTTGTAACTCAAAAAGATATAAAAACAACTCTCCTTTTCTTTCCACTCGATTGTAAAGAACAGGTGTTATATACCCATCAACAACAATTTTTACTAAACTATCTTCAATTTTTATTCCTTTTATTTGGATTTCTTCATCTGAATAATCAAAACTGTCTGCAAGTCTTAAAATTGCACTCAATACAAGAACCACATTTTTGTCTTTCGATTTCAATTTAAATGTCTTCGATTTAACTTTCTGTCGATGGTTATAACATATCAAAGCTAAAATTTTTTTGTATTCTTTTGGATACTCCTTCAAGGCAAGATCATTTTTAATGATATAATATGAATGTTTATGATGTTTCTTTTCATTAATAAACGTACCAATATCATGCAAGATACAAGCATGCTCTAAAAGTTTTCTTTCAGTATTTGAAAAATTATGAAGATTTACAGTACTGTCAAATAAAAACAAAGCCTGGTCTTTTACAAAATTTGCATGGCGTGTATCACATCCATATTTTTGGGCAAGTTGAAGTATATTATGGTCAAACAATTCCAACTGATTCATTTTTTCTCCTCCTCTCGTAGTATTTTTAATATTTCTTCTCTAATTCTTTTTTGTATGATGCCAGCACCCTGATTACCATCAATAACAACAAAATTATATTCCTTTGCCATTTCTTCATATTCTTTTTTAAGTAAAAAATGATACTTTTTAAAACTCTCAAACATATCAGCAGAAAGTTGAATATCCATTCCAGATTCCCAGTAATCAAGATGACCATACTTCTGAAATGTTCTGGCAAGCAAAATATCTATACTCACATCCAGATATATGATAAGATCTGGAACTATAGCAAAACCCAAAAGCTTTTTAAGCCATTCTTTATCTGCTCCTCTGACAATATCACGAGCTATAAGTGTAAAGATATACCTGTCTGCAAGAACAATATAACCTGCAGACAGAGCAGGTATTATCTGGTTTTCAAGCTGATCAGCAAAATCACAACAATAAAGAAGACTCAAGGTAGTCTTACCGAGGGNATTACCCTTTTTAGCTTTTTCTATAACATCGCCCAGCAGTCTTGACCTTTTCAGTCCAGTATTCAACACCGCATAACCGCTTGCTTCAAGCCATTCTTTCAAAAGCTCTATCTGGGTTGATCTTCCGGAACAGTCCGGTCCTTCTATTACAATCAATTTTCCTTGCTTTTGTAACAATTCAAAATTTGGAAGCGCAAATCCATAAAATTTCACTTCAGTTGCCATCTAGTTTCACCTTCTCTATTAAAAGTACTCAATATCCACTTCTGAGCTGGAGGCTTATAATCATGAAGATATCTTTGAACAATTTCTCTGACCATCTTTTGTTGTTGTCTTATAGAAAGAGTCCCATCAATTGTAATAAACCCCTCTTGTTCAGCAAGTATATCATACATCTGAATAATTTTGGACTGATAAAGTTTAAAGCTTTCAACAGTATCAGAACTCAACCTTAAGTCCATTCCTGCTTCATAATACTTTATTTGAGTTCGTCCCGTCAAAACCCTGTCAATTGCTATTTCAACCGGTACTTTAAAGTAAAATGTGACTGTTGGCTTTACTGCAAAATCATATACTGTCTTTACCCACTCTGGATTGCAACCTCTTGCAATGTCCCGTGCATAGGCTGTATAGATGTACCTATNACACAACACTATATATCCTGCCCGCAAATGAGGAAGTATAAGTCTTTCATATCTATCAGCAAAATCACAAGCATGCAAAAGAGAAAAAGTAGTTGGAGTTAATAAATTTTTCTTTTTTGCCTTTTTTGTTGCATTCTTTACTAAATCAGATGAATTCCATTCGGTAAAGAATACAGTATATCCTAAAAACTCTAACCACTTTTTTAAAAGATGAACCTGAGTAGATTTACCAGAACCATCGCACCCTTCAACAACAAATAGTCTTCCTTCATACGTTTTTGTAAGTCCCAAACCTCTTATTTCCTTAAACATCATTGGAATATTTCATCTCCTTTTACATATTGTTTTTTATAATAAGTTGTTTACCAAATATTTTTTCAAATTGAGGTTTTAATCTCTCTGCAAGAGACATTTCAACTTCAATATTTGACTTTGAATATATCCTTAAAACCACTTTTTCACATTCTTGCTCACATCTTATAGAGGTAACAAGTCCATTTTCCCTTTTATCAAGTATCTCTGCCAGCTTTAATATAAATGCAAGCGGCTTTATCTTTTTTACTCTGTCAGGACTTAATACCTTTATATATCTTGCCAAAAAAGGTGCTTTTGAATTTGAATTTTCGTGAAAAGACACAATTTGTGCAGTAAGTATTATGTCCTGGTGTGAAAGTCCAAAGAGCGGCAAATTCAAAATAACATAAGCTGAATGCTGAGCATGTTGATAAAAACTGAGATAAGTCCCTATATCATGAAGCAAAGCAGCTGCTTTTAAAATAATTCTGTCTTCTTTAGCAAAGTTATTTGGAAAAAACAATATAAGTTGGTCAAACAGCATGGTAGCATATCTGCATACATTTTTGGCATGTTTTTTATTAAAACTAAAGAAGTTAAGATAATTATTTATACTGTATTCTAATAACATTTCAGACGAATAAGTTACTGAATTTGCATCTTTGAATAAACTTTCAAATAATATACCTTCGCGCAGTCCATATGAACTGATATAAAGCTGCTGAGATTTTACCCTATCAAACAGTACTTTCAATATCAAAAAAGCACCTAAAATGATATCAGCTCTTTTCTGAGAAAGCCCGGGTATATTAATTCGTTTTTCAACCTCCATACTTTGAAGCATATTGTAAACTTCAATAAATTCATGATATAAAATCGAAAAGTTGTGTAAAGTAGTAATGGGATAATCCTTCTTATATTGAATAATTCTGCCAAGATTTCTTATGCTCCCACCAATTCCTATAAGGTTTACATTGTTTAGATCTTTCATCCACTTATATTTTTCAAAAATTGAAATTACTTCAGCTTCTGCTTTTTCAAGCGATAAAGAGGATTGCAAAATTTGCGAGATCATTTTTGAACAATTTACAGCGCCAAGTTTGACTGAACCCCAATGCTTTAAATTTTTATCTTTGAAATAAACAAATTCAGTACTTCCTCCGCCAATATCAACCAAAAGTCCCTCTTGATAGTTTAAAGAACATTTAACTGCCCATAGGTTGTAATTTGCCTCTTCGAATTCTGAAAGTACTTTAATTTCTAATTCGGTATACTTTATTATGTTTTCTAATACTTCTGTTTTATTACTTGCATATCTTATAGCAGCGGTAGCAACTGCTAATATATCCTGTTTAGCAACTCCGTTCATTTTGCAAAGTCCTATAAAAAAGTTGAGCACTTCAATCAAATGTAAAACTTTATAAGAAGGAATCTGACCTTTTTCATCGTATTCCGCAAGTCTTAATGCTATACTCTCATCTTCAATCAATCTAAAAAATATTCCCTTATCAATCTCATACACAACAAGCCTTACTGTATTCGAACCAATATCAATAATCCCTATTCTTTTTCTCATGGTCCACCTTCCCATATTATATAGCAGCTGGTATTTTTCTGCTTGCAAAGTTTTTTGACTTCAGAAAGACAGTTTGAAATCTCTTCAATATTGGAAAATTTTTCAGGTACAACTTTTACACAAGCCACTGATAAGCTCATAAGTCCAAACTTCTCCAACTCTCCTTTCCTGTTTTTAGCTTCAATATATCCTCTGGCAAGATCGCTATGGTGGTAAAAATACTGGATTGTAGAATCAAATACCTCAACTATTTTTTTAGCAATTATTTCAGCTTCTTTTTCATCATATACAACCATAATAAAATCATCACCGCCTATATGTCCAACAAACACCTTTTCCTGCCAGTTCGTTTGTATTTCTTTTAAGATTGATGCAAGGTGCAAAATAACTCTGTCGCCCTTTTCAAACCCGTAATAATCGTTAAAAGGCTTAAAATTATCAATATCAATATAGAAGATGTAAAATTTTTTCCCACTTTCTATAGCACTATTTATTTGTTTTTCAATCAATAAATTACCTGGGAGATTAGTAAGCGGATTTAGGTGTTTTGCAAAACTTATTTCTATCTGGGTTGACTTTCTTAGCAAATCCTTTATTGTAACCACACCCTCATAAATCCCATTTTTCGTAATTATTATATAATCATGAATGTCCTCACCCTCCCGGGCAGAAAGTTCTTTAATAACATCATACAGAGAAGTATTGTATTCTACTATAATTGGATTTGTATCCATTAAAAGTGTAATAGGTCTTTTTGAATAAATTGCAAATCCATACATTGTAGATAAATTTAGCAAGAACCTATCTCTTTTTAACAACCCTTTTACTTTGCCGTCTTTTGTAACAACAAGACCATGTAGCTTTGGATTTTTTTCTAAAATTTCAAGAGCTTCTTCACATAACATGTGTGGGCCAACAGAAGGAATTTTTATACAAAGCGTTCCAATATGAATACTTGAAGAGGAAAGAAAATAATGTTTTCTTCGCTCTTCTATTATCTCCATTAAAAGTTCATTTATATCATTAGACACTGAGGTTTTAAGTTCCATACTTGGAGGCATAATAAAATATCCTTGTAAATATTCAATTCCAATTTCCAATAGTCTTAAAAATTCTTCTATTTTTTCAATCATGGTCGCAATAACCTTTATCCGACAGTCATTGCAAAATTCTAAAAGCGAATGTAAGTATTTACTTTTTATAGAATCCACAGCTATATCATGGTATACCTCCCTGCCAACTTTAACGTAGGTGGGTTTTGAAACAGAAATGAAATCTAGAAAAAATTTAAGTGAATTTATGTCCTCTACAGAAAATTCAAATCCTTGTTTTTTTAGCACTCTAATTGCCTTGTGCAAATCATTCACAAATAAATTTTCACATGTTCTTAAACTTATTTCAAATATAATATTTTTTGTAATCAATGGATTGACGGAAAGAATACCACTTACAAATGTAACAAAATCGTCGCTCATAAGAGATACCGGTGAAACGTTCACAAAGAGCTTTTTGTTTTCAAAAATACTTTTATTCTCATTTAAAATTTCTGAAATTTTCTTAACAACTATTTTATCAATTTTTACAATAAGGTTATTTTCTTTTAAGATATCAAACAAAAATTTTAAATCAATATAGCCAGCTTCATACGGATTTATGAGAAATACTTCCCACCCAATTATCTGGGCAGTAGTAGCAAATAACAATGGTTGATAAGAAAACTCTACGGATTGTCTTTCCAACAAAAAAACTAAATAATCAAGTTTGCCCGACATTTTTTTCTTCACCATTTTCCACTATTTTAATTTCTTCATTACTATTTGTTTTAAAAGCTGTGTTATCCCACTTCCACTCATGTTTTAAAAGTCCTGTAAGTTTATACACAATCCACTCTGCTATATTTGTTGCATGATCAGCTATTCTTTCTATATATTTCATAATAAGAATAAGTAAAACACATTGAGATGTAAAATCAGGCTTTTCTTTTATTGTCTTTTCGGTTTGTTCTAAAAGATACCTGAACATCTGGTCTACTTTGTCATCCATGGCTTTTACTTTTTTAGCCATTTCTATGTCCGAAAGCATATACGCTTCCATTACATCTTTAAACATAATTTTAGCAAGTTCTGACATATAGGGTATTTCTTTGCTAACATCTACAAGTTGTTGTCCTTCAAGCTTTAGTACAAGTTTGGAAATATCAGAAGCATGGTCAGCTATTCTTTCAATATCATTTGCTATCCTGGTAGCTGAAATTAAAAGTCTTAAATCACTTGCCATAGGCTGTTGAGTTGCTATGACAACAGTACACTTTTTTTCTAATTCCTCTATCATATTGTCAATATCAGTATCGTTCTTGATAACCTCTGTTGCTAAAACTACATCCTGTTCTGTAAATGCTTCAATTGCTTTTTCAATCGCTTCAAGTGCAAGACTTGCAATTTTGTAAACCTCTAAGTTTATTTCTTTTAACTCTCTTAAAAAGGCCGAGCGTAACATCTTATATCTACCTCATCCCCAAAAACAAATTTAAGTGTTAGCCAAACCTTCCAGATATATAGTCATCTGTCCTTTTGTCTTTTGGTGCATGAAAAATATCTATTGTTCTACCAAATTCAACAAGCTCACCATTTAAGAAAAAACCTGTATAATCAGAAATTCTTGCTGCCTGTTGCATGTTGTGTGTAACTATCACTATAGTATAAAACTCTTTCAGTTCAATCAGGAGTTCTTCAATACGAAGGGTAGAAAGAGGATCAAGTGCTGAGGTCGGCTCATCAAGGAGAAGAATCTGTGGCTCCACTGCAAGTGCCCGGGCAATACAAAGCCTTTGTTGCTGACCACCAGAAAGCGACAAAGCACTTTTTGAAAGTCTATCTTTTACCTCTTGCCAAAGTCCTGCTCTTATAAGACATTTTTCGACAATTTCATTCAATTTTCTTTTATCTTTTACCCCATGAATTCTTGGACCATAAGCAACATTTTCATAAATGCTCATAGGAAAAGGATTTGGATGTTGAAAAATCATACCCACTTTCTTCCGAAGTTCCATAAGGTTAACACTATCCGCATAGATGTCAGTACCATCAATAAAAACTTTCCCCCAGAACTTGACTCCGTCTATTAAATCGTTCATTCTGTTTAATGTTCTCAAAAAAGTAGATTTGCCACATCCAGATGGTCCTATTAAAGCTGTTATTGCTTTTTCGGGAATTGATATGTTTACATTCTTGAGAGCTTGTTCTTTCCCATAAAAAAGGTTTAAATCAATAGTTTCTATCTTACCGCCTTTATAGTCCATAAATATACAATCCCTTCTACTCCTTGACAAAATATTCTTTTTTCTTATTTTTTTCGATTTATATATTACCATTTTTTTGTTAAATTCAAATTATGTGTATGTTAAATATTTGTTAAACTCTGCTTTAATTTTACAATCTTCAAACTTATTGAAAAGCTCAACATTCTTTTTTGGTCATTAGTCATATTATACACCAAAGAAGTTTGCACATTTTAAAAACAGTTCTGAGGCATAAAACATTTACATGTTATTCTCCTCCATTTTCCTTTTTCCCATACCTGTATATACCATGTTCAATCTTTTACATTGCTTCAGGTGACAAGTATTATTTGATTTTTCCTTCTCTTGCTTTTAATTATGTGAAATTAAAAAGAAAATCCACAGGCTGTTTTTAGCTGCCCGTGGCTGCAATGTTTTCAATTCGCAAGCTCTTTTCTCAGTTTTCTTATCTCTTCAATAGCAAGCTCTGTTACCTCTGCTATGTCCTCATCACTCTCTCCTT
>JGI24717J26846_10064_pt1 | contig 12779 bp, 6 predicted proteins | sample YelNatPoosite2B7_FD_26846 | JGI IMG/M metagenome (IMG submission 26846)
TCTTAATTTTGCTTTGCAATTTTCAAATATCTGTGTTATAATAAAAGCAACAAATTCAAACATTCTCCAAAACAAAGGCGTTTTGGGGCGAAAGCTTCAAAGCGCCTTTAATTTTTTTGTAAAACTTTTTTCAGGGGGGTTTTGCAAGATGCAGGTTGTATTGACTATCTTGGCTGCGCTTGTGCTACCGACTGTATTTTCCATTCTGATTTTAAAAATTTTTGTTGACAAGACACTTTCTATTTTGCAGGGCAAGAACAACCTCAACGCATTTGAAAAGCTCTTTTTGACACCTGTGAAAGACTGGGTAACATCTTTTCAGGATTTTCTAAGTGATATATTTAAAGAAATTGATCTTGCATACAACAAGATTTTATCAGTTGCTTATGACATCGAAACGAGTGCAGAAAAGAACCAGCAGCAATCCAATCTTGTGCTTTCAAACAGCAAGGACATTCAAGATTCTATATCAGGGCTTCTGGTAGCCTTGAAGCTTGTGCTTGAGCACATTGAAAGTGCCTATGCAAATATCTCAAGCCTTGAAGAATTCATGGCTCATTTCAAAGAAAAGAACCAGAACATTCAAGAAGACATTCAAAAGCTGCTTGCAGAGGTTTCAAGTGATTTGGAAAATATGGTTTTAGAAAATACGGCACACACCCAGAAGATGGCAGACCAAATAACAAAGCTCAAGGCTGTTTTCAAAAAAGTAGAAGATTTTCTTGACACAATTGTGAAAATTTCAGAGCAGATAAACATCCTTGCACTGAACGCTTCTATTGAATCTGCAAAGCTTGAAAGTGTGCTTGGCGAGAATTTCAAAACAGGCTTTCATGTTATTGCTGACCAAATCCGAAGGCTTTCAAATGATACAAAATCAACTGCAGACGAGATTGGAGACTTTATCATTGAGATTTCTGGCATAGTTGATGGAATTTCAAGTCTCAGCGAGAAGAGCAAGGACATAATATCAGCACAAGTAGAGTATGGCAAAACTACTTTCCAGAAACTAAATCAGGTTTCACAGCTTGTTGACTACATAAACAAGAAGATTTCCCAGGCATCAGAAAAGCTTTCGGTCCAGTACTTTATTGTGAATGACCTTAAGCACTATGTATCAAGACTTGAAAATGACTACATCGCTGTCGATAGGAGCACCAGCAGAATTTTGAGCTCTGTTGAGGTGAGCCAAAAAACTGCAGCAAGGCTTATGCGGCTTATGAACAGGCTTGTTGACATGTGCAGGGAGTTTGAATCTGTCAGAAATGACATTTCAGCAAAGATCACAAAGAGAGTAGAGATAGAGGTAAACCAGCAGCGTGTTGCAGAGGCTATTGAGACCATGGAAAATGAGGTGATTCCGCAACTTGTTTTAAGCTGGCAGAAAGAGCAGCATCACAAAGAGGTTATAGACCAGAGTCTTCAAAAGTTTTCTAATATATTTGAGGCTCTGTGGACAAACAACCCTGATGGAACGTTCATCTACTCAAATCCGCCAGAGGGCATAGAAAACGCAAAAGTCAGAGAGTGGTTCACAAAGGCAATGGCAGGTCACACATATGTATCTTCAGCTTACATCTCAGCTATTACAAAAAACTACTGCATCACAGTTTCTCTGCCTGTATATGACGGCTTTGGCAAACTTTTGGGAGTGATAGGTGCTGATATAAAGCTCTCAATGTGAGATGTTAGCAAATAGGTTTTTAAGGTTTACACTAATCATGTAAGTGGCAAGATGTTGCTTGTATGCTCTTTTTCTTTATGGTATAATTTTAAACAGAAGAAAAACTATAGATAGAAAGAAATTATTTATAAGGATGAAGTAGATGGAACAGAAAGTACCGCATAACCAGTATGATTTGACATTCAAAAGATTATTTCAGTTCAAGGAAGTATTTTTAAACTTTTTGAGGAGCAATATAAATAGAGAATGGGTAAATAGAATAGATGCTGAGAGTTTAGAGTTTGTTGACAGGAGTTTTATTAAGGACGAGTTTGTAGAAAAAGAAGCAGATGTCATATATAGAGCAAGATTAGAAGATACGGACATATACTTTTATGTGTTAATAGAACCACAATCCACAGCAGACAAAAGTATGCCGAGAAGATTGTTTGAGTATATGAGCTTGGTGTGGAAAAGACACATGGAAGAGAAGGCAGACGAGTTGTTTCCACCGATTATTCCTATAGTGCTGTACAATGGAAGAAGCAGCTGGAATATACCGACCCAGATATTTAAAGGCTTTGATATATTCAAGGATGACATGTTTAACTATATTCTGGTTGATGTAAACAGGCTTGATGATGAGAGGCTAAAAAGCAGGTTAGACCTTTTAAGTATTATTCTGTATTTAGAAAAATCAAGAAGAAATGCAGGAGTTTATTGTAAAGCTTAGAGAAGTGTCAGAATATGTTTGTAAGTTACCACAGGTGCAGTTAAAAGTGTTTTGTTTATGGCTGCTCAGGATAGTAAAGCCGCAGGTGAGAGAGGAGATGAAAAGCAGGATAGATGAACTGTTAGAGAAGGTAGAAGCTGAGGGGGTGGAAGATGTGGGTGAGTTTATATTCAATGTTCAGCAGTTGATACAGGAGTATTACAAAGAGGCAGAAGAAAAAGGCAAAGAAAAGGGCTATGAGGAAGGTATACAGGAAGGTATACAGCGGAAAGAAGAGGAAATTGTGAGAAGGCTTATTCAAAAAGGTTTTGATGATAATTTTATAGCTGAAGCAACTGGAGTTGAGATTGAGAGGATAAAGAAGATAAGAGAAGGGTATACGAAATATTCTTAATTTTGCTTTGCAATTTTCAAATATCTGTGTTATAATAAAAGCAACAAATTCAAACATTCTCCAAAACAAAGGCGTTTTGGGGCGAAAGCTTCAAAACGCCTTTAATTTTTGTAAATTTCCATGGCTGTATATGATACCTTAAGATAAGCTTTTGGTTGTAATAGGTGCTGATATTAAGCTTTCTATGTGAAATGTTAACAAACAAGTTTGTTAAGTTTGATGTAGAAAAATTAAAATAAAGCTATTAAAATTATTTCCATGTGTTTTTTGTTAAAAAATTCACCATACAGACAGACTTAATGCAGGTGGTAAAAGGAGCTGAAGAAAAATGAAAAAGATTTATTTTACAGAGACAGTTTTAAGAGATGCTCAGCAATCACTGATTGCAACAAGGATGTCTTACCAAGATTTTGAAGGTATTTTAGAAAAGATTGATAAGGCGGGGTATTATTCGATTGAGTGTTGGGGCGGTGCAACATTTGACTCGTGTCTGAGGTATCTTGGCGAAGATCCATGGGAGCGCTTGAGAAAAATAAAGTCAAAGGTGAAAAATACAAAACTTCAGATGCTTCTTCGTGGTCAAAACCTTTTGGGTTACAGACACTATCCAGATGATGTTGTAAGGATGTTTGTTCGAAAATCTATCGAAAATGGAATGGATATAATAAGGATATTTGATGCGCTGAATGACCTTCGAAACATCGAAGTTGCGGTTGATGAGACAATCAAAGCAGGCGGCCATGCCCAGGGCACAATTGTTTATACCATAAGCCCCATCCATAACCTTGAGATGTATGTAAAGATTGGTAAGAAACTTGAGAGTATGGGTGTTCATTCCATCTGTATAAAAGACATGGCAGGNATTATGANCCCAAAAGAGGCGTACGAGCTTGTAAAGGCTTTAAAAGAAAATGTAAAGGTGCCAGTTTTCCTTTGGCAGCACGCGTTTCACAGGTTGTGGGTCAAAAAGAAAATCCTTCAAACTTTCTTTTGATGCATGCAATGGGACCAAACGTTGCAGGAGTTATTGGTTCTGCTGTTGCAGCAGGTGTGCTGTTGACTTTGTTCAGGTAGTAGTCTTTAAATAAATATATCTATAAAGCCCTGTAGGAGGGAAGGACCTTTTACAGGGCTTTTGTTTGTTAATATAAAATTAGGTTAAACAACTGCAAAAATTTAAGATGATTTTTGAAATACTTTTATTATACAACTTTTAGTAAATTCCGACTAATTTTTTGTCTAACAGTATATAAAAAGTGACTTATTATTGTATTGTCAGGTAAAATAAGATATAATCAAAATTAACATACAAAATAAAAAAGGGTGGGAGATCTTGTGAAAAAAGAACGAAAAACCCAGTCAAAAAACAAGAGAGACTTCAAAGAACTATTTTTATCTTTTTTGAAGAGTGGTAAACTTGCAAAAAGATTTGCACTGCTTATAGCATGCATAGTTATTGTTCCAATAGTCATAATTGATATTTTGTCAATTACTATGTCTGTAAATTCAGTTATCAGTGAGAGCAAAAAGTCATATCTTGCTGCAACAGATTCTACTGCAAGGTATTTTCAGCTTGCAATAAAAACTGCTCAAAATAATGCAACTCAGCTCATGTCAAACGAACTTATTCAAAGGTATTATTCTGAAAGCAAACAGGCTGCTTTAGAAGATTATGAAAAAATTACATTACAAACAGATGCTCAGAAAGCATTGCAGAATATTTTAATTTCAAATAACATGATTGCGGGTATATACATATTGATAAATAAAGAAAAATCGTTATTTAATCCTTCTTTGGTTTTTGATATTGATTATTCAAAAATAAAGAATACATGGTGGTATAAAAAAATTATTGATGCGGGTGGTCCTACTTTAATAGAAGCCCATGATAAGGAATTTGATGAGATAGCGCAGAAGAATAATGCGAATATACCGGAATATGCTTTTTGTATAGGACTTCCATTCAAAGATATTTCAACAAATGAGACGCTTGGTGTAATGCTTTTAGATGTAAGCAAGAGTTGGCTCAGAGATCAACTTCAGGATACCCAGATATCACAGCAAGGTGGGTTTATGCTTGCTGTATCAACTCAGGGGAAAATAGTGCTTCCAACAGAATGGGAAAATAACTTCAAGGATATTCCAAATATTAACACTGAGTTTGTAAGAGAAGTTATCTCCAATATAAAAGCTGAAAAGGTTTCTGGAGCAATTGAAACTATATATTCTAAGCAGCCATACCTTATAACGTATTCACTTATACCAGACACTCCATGGGCTGTTGTTGGTATGATACCACTTACAAAGCTTATTTCAAGTGCAAGGAAGCTGGAGGTATTATCAATCATACTTACTATAATATTTACATTGATTGCTCTTGTAGTTGGAATCTTTTTTGCTCTTAGAATTGTGAAAGATATAGAGAAGATAACAAAGGCATTTGAGGTTGCAGAAAAAGGTGATTTGACAGTAAGTCTTGATATAAAACGAGATGACGAAATCGGTTTGATGGCTCACAGTTTTAATAACATGACTAAAAATATCAAACAGCTTATCGAGAAAGGTGTAAATCTTAGCAGCGAAGTAACATCCGCAATTTCAACCCTTTCAACAGTGGCAGGGGAAACTGCTGCAGCATCTAATGAAGTTGCAAAGGCAATTTCTGAGATTGCAGAAGGTGCATCCAACCAGGCAAAAGAAGCGACAAGCGTTGTTGAGGTTGTTTCACGTTTCGGTGATAAAATAGAAACTATTGTTGAATCATCAAGCAAAATGGAAAAACTAACCAAAGATGTATCTGAACTTTCTGAGAAGGGTGAAAGTGTTGTTGAGGTATTGAACAATGTATCGCAGGATACGGTTAACATAACAAGTACAATGATAAACACAATCAACCAGCTTGCAGAGTATTTAAGGTCTATTGGCAAGATTATTCAGGTACTATCAAGCATTTCTGAACAGACAAAACTTTTAGCGCTTAATGCTTCAATTGAGGCTGCAAAAGCAGGAGAGGCAGGAAGAGGGNTTGCAGTTGTTGCAAGCGAAATTAGAAAGCTTGCTGATCAGTCAAAAGAGTCAACAAGAGAAGTTGAAGAGATGATTAAAAGAATTGTGAACCAGACTAAAGCTGCTCAGGATGTTGCTGATAAAGTAGAAGATGTTATTGAAAAGCAAAATATTGCAGTAAAAGATGTTGCTCAGGCTTTTGTTAGCATAAAAGAGGCAATGAGTAATGTTATAGAAGGAATTGATAACATTAACGAATCTATTCAGGCTATAGATAAAGAAAAGGATGTAATAATCAAAAGTGTTGAAAATATCTCAGCAATTTCACAGGAGACTGCTGCATCTTCAGAAGAGGTTTCTGCATCAACTGAGGAGCAGCTTGCTGCGATTGAAGAGCTCAGGGCTATGGCAGAAAACCTCAACAAGCTTGCTCAGGACTTAAAAGATGCTATGCAAGTTTTCAAAGTGTAATAAAATTGTTTCACCAATTTTACAGTTTGGTTACAGTTTAGTCAGAGCTATTGACTATTAAAAAACCGCTTGATAAAATTTTAGCTGTAAGTGATGAGGCTATAAAAAATAGTATAGCCTCATCACTAAAAAATCATACAAGGAGGTTTGGTGAGTAGTTATGAAAAAGTTTAAAAGACTCATCGCTATCGTAACAGTTTTACTCTTTGCTCTCTCAATAATTGCGCCTGCGTTTGCACAGGACGAAACTACCACAGAACAGACAGGTTCTGTGTATGACCAGGCAGCAAAGGTGCTTGTTGACAAGGGCATCTTAAAAGGTGACGAGAGCGGCAATTTGATGCTCGATAAGTCACTCACAAGAGCAGAAATCTTGGCAATGATTATCAGAGCAACAGGTCAAGAAGATGTTGTCAATGATTATGTTTATGCGGAACCGTCATTCACAGATGTCCCAAAGGATCACTGGGCATTTGCGTATGTTGAGGCAGGTAAAGACCTCGGTATTGTAAATGGTTATCCAGATGGAACATTCAAACCAGACAAACCAATCAAATTTGAAGAGCTCTGCAAAATGCTTGTTGCTGCAAAAGGTGAGAGCCCAGCAGCAGGAAAATGGCCTCTCAACTATGTAAGAAAAGCTCTTGAACTTGGATTCTTCAATGGAATTGAAGATGAAGTTGGAATTGGTGATGTTGTAATCAGAGGTCAAGCAGCAGTTGCATTTGCAAATGCATTCTTCCCACCTGAGAAGACAATAGTTGTTAAGGATGTTAAAGCAGTTGCAAATGACACAATTGAGGTTTATGTTGATGCATACCTCAACAATGAGCCTGCAACACTTGAAGATGGGGATGTAATTCCTCTTGATTTTGAGATTAAAGATGCATCTGATGAAACAAAGACAGTTGCTGTAACATTGATTGATTCTCAGGCATCTGACTTTGGTGCAGGAAAGCTTGTATTAAAGACAGCAGCGCAAACAGCAAACGCAACATATAAGCTTTACTACAAGGGTCAGGATACAGGTAAGACATTTGTAGGTGTTCCGGTACCACTTCAGGTTACAAAGGTTGAGGCACTCAACTACAAAGAGATAAAGGTTACATTCAATAAAGCTGTTGATAATGACACATATGCAACAACAACTGGCAACTATACTGTAAAGGTAGGAACAGCAACAGTATCAGTTTCAAATGCAGCTTTGGCAGCTGATAAGAAGTCAGTAACATTGCTTTTGGCTGACAAATTCACAAAAGATGACACAGTAACAGTAACTGTTTCAAAGAATGTTGGTATAAGCGCTGATTATACAGCAACAATTTCTAACTTTATGGATACAACAGCACCTCAGGTTGAAAGTGTTGTTGCATCAGGTTTGATGAAGATCGTTGTTACATTTAGCGAGCCTGTTCAAGGTGCAGATAACCCGATTAACTACTTAATTGACAATACTTATGCAGCAGCATCTGTATCTGCTGATGCGACAGAGAGAGTTTACACAATAACATTCTATAATCTGCTTGCTGAAGGCAACCATACAGTTCAGTTCAGCAATATAACTGACTATGCAGGATATGGGTTGATAACACCTATTAAGACATTTGCAATGTCAAAAGATAATACACCAGTTTCAGGGCCATCAGTAGTTTCGGCAACACAGACAAAGGTAGTTTTGAAATTCAACAAAGATATAGCAAGAGTAACAAATGTAAATGTATCACCAGCTGCTTCACTTGATACAACTAAAGGTAATGGAACTGGCATTGAATATAATGGTTCAGAAGTTACAATGTACTTCAACCCTGACAATGCATTGCCAGCATCTGGTGCATTAATTATGTTTGATGCAACTGATTCATCTGGCAATACAGCAAGCGGGCTTAGTGTAACAGTAACACCAACAATTGATGTAACAAGACCAGCTGTTACAAGTGTATCTGTTGATTCAGAGAATCAGTTGACAGTTGTGTTCAATAAGGATGTAAGAATTAACATTGGTGAAAAATATGAACTCAAAGCAAGCGATGGAACAATTTATACACCGACAAGCATTGCTTATGGCGATGCTAACAACAAGGTTAAATTAACATTCTCCGGATTGAGTGCAGGTTCAACATACACACTCAATATTTCGGGTGTTAAGGATGCAACACCATTAAGAAATGAGATTATCCCAACAAGTTTGAGTGTGACAATCTCTGATAAGTCTGCTCCAAATGTAGCAGGAATTTACAAAGAACTGACAACAGATGGCAAGGTGGCAAAGGTATATGTTGTATTCAGTGAAAAAGTTAATGCTTCAACAGCTATAAATCCAGCTAACTATACATTCTTGTATAATGACAATACAGTAGAGGCTGTATCTTCAATCTCAAGTGCATACATGAGCTTGCTTGGAGATGGCAAGACAGTTGTAATTGACTTCAAGAGCAGTCCGCAAACTGATAACATTACAGGTTTAATTGTCGCAAACATTGCAGACCTCAACGGCAATACACTCTCTAGTAAGGTTGTAACAACATGGTCAACAAAGGCTGCAGCTCCAGTAATTACCGGGGCTAAGTTGACTGCACAAAACACAATAGAGGTCTCCTATTCAGGAAATGCGCTTTTGACAGTTGCTCCAACAGACTTTATAATCTTCTACAAAGATGCAAATGGAAATGATATTGCAGCAACATATCCAGCAAGTGTATCATTTGATAGTTCTAAGATAACAATTACACTCAACAGCAATCTCAATACTGATGCAACAGTTACAGTAAACAATGAGAGAAAACCTGTTGGGCTCAAGCTCAATCCAAGTGGTGTTGCAACAGTTGACATCTTTGGCAACAAACTTGGACCTGCAGGATTTGTATTAAACAACGTGACAGATGCATGCAGACCAACTGTAAGTATCTCAGCTGGCGATAAGTATGGCACAATCAAACTTGCATTTAGCGAAAACATGAATCAATTTAATCCATTCACAAGCGTTGCACTCTACAAGGGTAGCGACAAAGTAGATTATCAGACATATACATGGGCAGATGGCAAGACATTAATCCTTGGCACAGCTAACAAGGATGTAAATGGTGTATTGGCAGCAGGNGTATACAAAGTTGTAGTAACACCTGATGCTAACGTGAAAGATGTAAATGGCAATATTCTTGGATATGTAGCACCAGTTGATGTATATGTTGCTAATACATCATCAAGTGGTGGTTCAACACAGCCACCGGCTCAATCACCAATTGTGAGCTCAAATATTTCTGCAGCACAGTTTATTGGAACAACATATGTTGTTGCTGGTCAAATAACAGTTCAAGCTGGTTCTGTTGTTGAAAGTGTTACAGTAAACAATACAGCTTTGAAGGTAACAGTTAGCGGAACAAATGTCTACAAAGTTGAAGGTGTAGTTGAAGGTCAGCCAACTCAAGCAGTAGTTAAAATCAATGGAGTTAATTATACAGTGAATGTTACAATTAAGTAGTTGCTTGACAAGGTATTTGGATTGACAGGTTTGTGATATTTACATCACTGGCAGGCGGGTCCTTGTTGCCTTGCCTGTCAGTGATAGTAAATATAAATGATTTTGTCACAGGATGTCAAATTTATAAAAAGGGAGGNTTTTAGAGGTTATGAAAAAAATTGCACGAATAGTAAGTTTAGTTGTGCTGGTGACTTTTTTGCTGTCGACAGTAGCATTTGCAGCGCTTCCACAGGGTATTTACATTGGTGGTAGTGTTGGCAAATACTACAGCTTGACTGATTATGTGAACAATAAAACAACAGTAATGCAAGAGATGATGACAGCAGGGTTGTCCAATGTGGCATATATTGATGCAAATGGTAAGATAGCAAAAGCTGATGAAGTAGCTCAGAAAGGATTCAATGCCGCTTTGCGCGATGTTCAACCTGGTGATTTACAGGGCACATACAAAGATACAACTGGAAATGTTGTATATAATAGTTCTCAAGCTGTTGAGTTTAAGATTGTTTCAGTAAATGTATTGACAGAGACAAAAGTAAAAGTAAAGTTTTCAGCTGCTGTTGACACAGCCACTAAGGAAAATTTTGCAATTCCTGGAGCAACAATAAATGCAGCAACAATTCAGGCAGATAAAAGTGAAGTTGTTTTAGATGTTGCAGGTCTTGAAGTTAATAAGACATATACGTTAACTGCTACAGGTTTAATGGTAAATGGTGTTACTCAAAATTCAGTATCATATACATTTACAATGCCGAGTTGGCAGCTCTTATTCAATCCTGTATTAGAAATTGCAAATCCTGTACTCAAAGCAGATGGCATTAGTCAAACAACTGTGAGATTTAAAGTATATGATGCAACAGGACAGCTTTTAACAGATGTAGGTAATGTGGAAGTTGCATTCACAACTACATTTGGTAGTTTTGCTACTAACAGAGTTACAATGCAGAACGGTGTTGCTTCTAATTTGTTCAGATCTGAAACTCTTTCAACAAAACAAAATGCTCTTGTAACTGCTACAATTGTTGAAGCTACAAATAAGAATTTAATAGGTGTAAAGGTTGAAGGTTATATTGTCTTAGATCCAAATCCAGATGCAAGTGTTGACCAAACTGTTGGTGCTACACTTACTGAAATCCAAGCACCGCAAGCTGATAGAATTGTTTTGTATTTCAATAAGGATGTAACTCCAGAAAAATATGCTCTTCCAGGTACTAAGTATGTAATTGATCCTACTAAAGCAGAAGTGTCCGTTTATTCAGTTTATAATAATGCTGAGATTCCGAAATATGTAAAAGGTTTATTGCCTGTTGCAGGTAATTCGAAAGCGTTAATGTTGTTGCTTAATGTAGAGAATAATGGTGATAATGCATTGGTTGATAATGCTCAAGTAAAAGTAACATTTAAAGACAAGACTGGTACGATTCCTGTAGAAAGCACCAAGTATTGTGTAATAACAGATGCAAGAAAACCATCAATGCTTGGCGTAGCAAGAGAAGGTTTGAATACTGTAAAGGTGATTTTCTCTGAAGCTGTTGAAAAATTATCCGCAGAGGATAAAAATAATTGGATAATTGATGGTATTCCTTTGACGGATACATCTAAATGGGGTTCTGATAGTAGTGTTACTGTAGGTCAGTTTGACACGACAACTGGTGAAGATACAAGACATGTTGTAACTATTAGGTTGGGAACGGGTAAATACTTTGAACCTGGTACTCATACAATACAGGGTGCAAATATTCAGGACTGGGCAGGTTTGAGTGATCCAGGTGCAAATGTTATGGAAACTCAATCTTTAGACTTCTATGTTCCAGAGGATAATACAAAACCGACAGCAACAATTGATGTTCAGTCACCTGAGCAGTGGGTAATTACATTTGATAAAGAACTAAGTGATCCATTGGCATCAAGTGAACTTAAGATGCAAAAGTGGAATTCTACAACAAATACATGGGAAGATGTTAGTGATAAGGTCTACTTTGTAGATAATCCAACTGGTAGTGCAGGTAAGGATAGACAAGAGATAAAAATTACCCAGATTGATTCAATGACCTATAAATTAGAAGCTGTTGTCGATTGGACATATTACTATGATACATCTACAACAAATAAAAATTATTATAATGACAAGTACAGAATAGTAATTAACGCTGGTGCTGTAAAAGCAGCTGCTAATGGCAAGACAAATGATGAGATTACACTCCAACTTAATGGACCAATGCTCACACCTGATGTAGTATCACCATCAATAGTTAGCATAGAGCCAGTTGATAGTAACGGAGATGGTATTCCTGAATATTACAAAGTAACAATGTCTGAGCCTGTAAAAGGATTTGATGATTTACCAACCCTTGCTCAGAATCAGCATTCACTGCCAGTTGCAACAGCACAGTTTATTAAGGCTGACAATAGCAAGACTGTAAATGCAACAATTGATGACAATGCATTAGATAGATTTGATAAAGTTATAAAAGTAACACCCGAAATTTCTCTTGATGCTGGTGATTGGATGATAGTAGTAAGGTCAATATCAGATGATGTAGGTAACACAGCAGCATCAGCAACAAAGAACTTTACAGTTGCAGCGCAACAAACCACTCCAACAGCATTTAGAGTATTATGGGCCGCTGCAGATTGTGATGGTGATAAGATTATAAATGAGACAGGAAATGATGCAGAAGATTCTTCAAATAACTGCGACTATATCTATATTAAATTTAGCAAACCAATTAAGCTTGACGGTGAAAACAGTGCACTTAGAGTTACAAACTACGTATTAGATGGTATGCCATTACCGACTGGTACCCAGATATTTGCAAATATTGCTGGCTTCGATGATAACGATGATAATATAGACTCAGTAACAATACGACTACCTAATGGCTGGTTAGCTGGCAAAGACTTACCACATGTATTGGTAATTTCTAAAGCAATACTTGACAAAGACGGAAATCAGCTAACAAATGCTAAGGATGCTATAGTATTACCATGGCAAGACAGTGATCAACATGAATTAGACGATGGAAAAATTGGT
>JGI24717J26846_10068_pt1 | contig 11391 bp, 4 predicted proteins | sample YelNatPoosite2B7_FD_26846 | JGI IMG/M metagenome (IMG submission 26846)
CCGTTTTATCTGAACTATGAGGGATGTAAACTTCTTATTTCTTTCTCAGGCAGTATAAGCTTCTTTAAGTTTTATCTGAACTATGAGGGATGTAAACACAGGTATACGTATTGCGTGTTTTAGTTTTATACAAGGTTTTATCTGAACTATGAGGGATGTAAACGAATCGTATACACTTTACAAAAGTACAACATACGAAGGTTTTATCTGAACTATGAGGGATGTAAACGAATCGTATACACTTTACAAAAGTACAACATACGAAGGTTTTATCTGAACTATGAGGGATGTAAACGTACTCTCTGACCTTTGAAAGAATAAGAATTCCTACGTTTTATCTGAACTATGAGGGATGTAAACGTAATGCAACATTGCTTGCTTCAAACTGTCTGGTATAGTTTTATCTGAACTATGAGGGATGTAAACGTAACGTTCCAACAACAACAATAACAGCTTGAATGAGAGTTTTATCTGAACTATGAGGGATGTAAACTAAGAAACACAGCTACTGGGGTGCAGAAATTTTGAAAGTTTTATCTGAACTATGAGGGATGTAAACATCTGTGCATAACTTACATAACTTTGCTTAAACGCTAGTTTTATCTGAACTATGAGGGATGTAAACTTGTCGTTAATCCTTGTTTATGCCAGTTGATTAATACTGTTTTATCTGAACTATGAGGGATGTAAACTTTTCAAAACTCATTAATAAAACATAAACTGCTACCAGTTTTATCTGAACTATGAGGGATGTAAACTTGCGCGGCGGCCACCATCGGCCAGGGCTTGCGCATGGGTTTTATCTGAACTATGAGGGATGTAAACGAGAACGTCAAGATGGATATTTTGACGAATATTTTTGGGTTTTATCTGAACTATGAGGGATGTAAACTTATTGCTGGGGCTATAGCGGCATGGAAGACCAACTGTTTTATCTGAACTATGAGGGATGTAAACACGTTATCAGGCTTATTTACCGCCTTGTCGCAGAAGGTTTTATCTGAACTATGAGGGATGTAAACGTATCATTCATGAGAAATTCAAGCAGTGTCTGTGAAGGTTTTATCTGAACTATGAGGGATGTAAACGCAAGCAAGATAAACAGCATTACAAACAATAACCAGTTTTATCTGAACTATGAGGGATGTAAACAAACGCTGACGGCGAGACCAGAACTGTGACTTTTCAGTTTTATCTGAACTATGAGGGATGTAAACGCCGCCTGCAGCGTTGCATTGCACCGCAGCGCGCAGGGGTTTTATCTGAACTATGAGGGATGTAAACTCCTCGATCTCAAGTATTATCTGCTCAACTACTTCTGTTTTATCTGAACTATGAGGGATGTAAACCCTTGCGACATATCAGTGAGCATTCACATCAACGCAGGGTTTTATCTGAACTATGAGGGATGTAAACTATGAACTTAACTTGCCACCAACTTCTTTAACTAACTGTTTTATCTGAACTATGAGGGATGTAAACTGATGAAATACCATTCTGTTGGGTCATACCCAAGCCGTTTTATCTGAACTATGAGGGATGTAAACAAGGAATGATTTCAAAAAAAATTGATGTGGAAGTTGTGTTTTATCTGAACTATGAGGGATGTAAACAGGCTGTCTTGGGAACGGTGACCTTCAATGGCTAAAGGTTTTATCTGAACTATGAGGGATGTAAACAAAACTCTAATTTTCTCACAACGTTCATAAACACTTCGTTTTATCTGAACTATGAGGGATGTAAACAAATTAGCAAGTGGCGGCATTGTAACAAGTGCGACATGTTTTATCTGAACTATGAGGGATGTAAACGTATACTTAACAAAATCGAAAGAGATACTCCTAAAAAGTTTTATCTGAACTATGAGGGATGTAAACTTTCTTCAAGCTCCTTGACACTTATTTCTTTTGCTCGGTTTTATCTGAACTATGAGGGATGTAAACGTTATAATGATAGGCAGGACTTGTTTAATGCTGTTAGTTTTATCTGAACTATGAGGGATGTAAACGAATTGCTTTCTTGCTTTCAATGCAATCCATTGAAATCGTTTTATCTGAACTATGAGGGATGTAAACATAATGTGCTAAAACCTATCTGAAGTTGTTCCATCTGGTTTTATCTGAACTATGAGGGATGTAAACTAAAAAATCTTCCGAACATGAATAAACTTCATTATAAGTTTTATCTGAACTATGAGGGATGTAAACCACGATAGGAATTACTGAATCTAATACACTCAAGTCTAGTTTTATCTGAACTATGAGGGATGTAAACTAGGTTCCGCTTCAAGCATACCCACCAAATACGCTAAAGTTTTATCTGAACTATGAGGGATGTAAACTCGACAGATATAACGACAGATATTCCAAATGGTTATCCGTTTTATCTGAACTATGAGGGATGTAAACTGTTAATTTTTAAATTTTAAATATATTGACAATTGGCAGTTTTATCTGAACTATGAGGGATGTAAACTGGAGAGAGCTTTAAAAAAACTACTTTATATTAACTTGTTTTATCTGAACTATGAGGGATGTAAACCAAACACAAATACAATGGTGCCTGCAGGGGTAAGGTGGTTTTATCTGAACTATGAGGGATGTAAACTAACCATACCCTTGTAGGAATAGGTCAAAAATCTTACGGTTTTATCTGAACTATGAGGGATGTAAACGCTGTCGTTATAATGAAAAGTATTGGCTGTTCTCGGTTTTATCTGAACTATGAGGGATGTAAACAAGAATAAACAGGATATCTATAACGCTGTGTCATAAGGTTTTATCTGAACTATGAGGGATGTAAACTGCAATAGTATCAACTGCTGCACGCACAACATCATTCAAGTTTTATCTGAACTATGAGGGATGTAAACTATAGGTCAAGGTTATTCGAAAGAGCTTACTGAAGCAGGTTTTATCTGAACTATGAGGGATGTAAACGAAATAATTTCTCATGTTTATATGCTTCACTTCATACGTTTTATCTGAACTATGAGGGATGTAAACCCGTTAAACATGCATTTCTCTGCATTTTCTTTTAACCGTTTTATCTGAACTATGAGGGATGTAAACAACTCAATTGAAAACATTAAAAAAATTGTTCTTTTATGTTTTATCTGAACTATGAGGGATGTAAACATTCTACAAAACACGCAAGTACGACAGGAGATAAGTTTGTTTTATCTGAACTATGAGGGATGTAAACATTCGGAAGGGTTTATCCCTTCTGGGTCGGCTTTTTTGTGTTTTATCTGAACTATGAGGGATGTAAACGTGAATAATACCACAAAAAAGCTATGCGGTTGTCTTGTTTTATCTGAACTATGAGGGATGTAAACTTTTTATCAGGAGCAGGTTAAGCTACCTGCTCCTGAGTTTTATCTGAACTATGAGGGATGTAAACGAAAACAAATACATTGTTCTAACTGGTTCATGGACAAAGTTTTATCTGAACTATGAGGGATGTAAACCATTTTAAGAGACCAGTAAGTAAATAAAACCTGTTCAGTTTTATCTGAACTATGAGGGATGTAAACGCTTGGAGTTATGGAAGGTACAAAAGCTTGTGTTTTTGTTTTATCTGAACTATGAGGGATGTAAACAAGGAAAAAAGGAGGGATTGCACTCGTGATGCAATCCGTTTTATCTGAACTATGAGGGATGTAAACTTTCGAAAATANAAAAAATTTGTTTTTCGAAGTACAAGTTTTATCTGAACTATGAGGGATGTAAACTTATTCAAAACATTAAATGTCAAAAGACTTACAAAAAGTTTTATCTGAACTATGAGGGATGTAAACTTTATAAATTTTTCTTTATTTGGAAATCCTATGTGTAGTTTTATCTGAACTATGAGGGATGTAAACATCTTCTTTGCAACTCTTTGTGGAGGCTTCACAGATGTTTTATCTGAACTATGAGGGATGTAAACATGAAAAACAACTTTCATTCCCAAGCTGTTTGCTATTTGTTTTATCTGAACTATGAGGGATGTAAACTGTTAAGGACATAAATGAGACGACAAGAAAGAGGTTAGTTTTATCTGAACTATGAGGGATGTAAACATTTATATGTGTTATTATGGTAGGCATTTGAGATAAGTTTTATCTGAACTATGAGGGATGTAAACTTGTCAGCNCCTGCCGTTTTTGCGAGTATTGCCTTGTTTTATCTGAACTATGAGGGATGTAAACCTTTTCTTCAGCTCTTAAATTTGTATATATTCTTTGCGTTTTATCTGAACTATGAGGGATGTAAACATGAAAAACAACTTTCATTCCCAAGCTGTTTGCTATTGTTTTATCTGAACTATGAGGGATGTAAACTCGTTCATTCGACAAACACTCGGCGGTGGTGGTGGAGTTTTATCTGAACTATGAGGGATGTAAACTTTTTAATTTAGTTTTTGCAGGAGGTATGCAAAAATGGTTTTATCTGAACTATGAGGGATGTAAACCTGCGTGTGCAGGTCTTGTCCTTTCATCCAACGCAGGTTTTATCTGAACTATGAGGGATGTAAACAGTTTTCTCTATATTTAAGAGTACTGCAAAAAAGGTTAGTTTTATCTGAACTATGAGGGATGTAAACATCTACGGTGGGAATCAGTCCTTGATGCCTTCATTAAGTTTTATCTGAACTATGAGGGATGTAAACGTGAAGCCAGTCGGGTATGAAATATCACCCAATCTGGGTTTATATCTGAACTATGAGGGATGTAAACCCAAGAATGACTATTTTAGGGTTTGATACGGGTGTTTGTTTTATCTGAACTATGAGGGATGTAAACAAGGGAGAGCTGTTCAGAGACACAGCAAAATTTCTCGGTTTTATCTGAACTATGAGGGATGTAAACGTGATTACTTGTTTCAAGATATTCTTCTTTTTCTACGTTTTATCTGAACTATGAGGGATGTAAACAAAACCTTTTTCTTTTGCATTTTTGTATGCTTCCTTGTTTTATCTGAACTATGAGGGATGTAAACTGACGCGGTATTTGTGTTCATAGCTGCACTGCTGGGCGTTTTATCTGAACTATGAGGGATGTAAACAAAATTTGATAAAATTTATTCTGATCTATTACCCTTTGTTTTATCTGAACTATGAGGGATGTAAACTTCATTACTTCTCTTGCAAGGTTTTTGCTGTAATATGTTTTATCTGAACTATGAGGGATGTAAACTTTATTAGCTTCCCTCTCATAATAAGCTGCTTCTCTGTTTTATCTGAACTATGAGGGATGTAAACTACTCATTTAAAACCTTTGCAAGTTCAAGTTCTCCTCTGTTTTATCTGAACTATGAGGGATGTAAACTATGGAGTTACTATTGTAAAGTTTATTTTTAGCTCATGTTTTATCTGAACTATGAGGGATGTAAACTTTGTTTTGAAAAAGACCTTCACTCTCGTGTCTTTGGTTTTATCTGAACTATGAGGGATGTAAACTGGCACAACATTCGCCGATATCAACCATCACATCAAGTTTTATCTGAACTATGAGGGATGTAAACCAGAGTTTAGGAGGTTGGCTATTTCAATAATATCCTGTTTTATCTGAACTATGAGGGATGTAAACGCTCACGCATGATTTTAAGCATTCTTGAATATGGACTTGTTTTATCTGAACTATGAGGGATGTAAACTCAAGATTGAGTCCTTTTGTGAGCAATGTCTTGCAAAGTTTTATCTGAACTATGAGGGATGTAAACAAATTGAATATGAGTTGTCTGACAACATGCAGTGTTGTTTTATCTGAACTATGAGGGATGTAAACTTTGACGCTCTTTCAATATCTTCTTCAAATTTCTCAGTTTTATCTGAACTATGAGGGATGTAAACGCGGTACAGTTAAATAAGTACTATGATGAACTTTTCTGGTTTTATCTGAACTATGAGGGATGTAAACAGGCTCATTCAAGCCAGCTCAAGGCACTGGGGAGGGGGTTTTATCTGAACTATGAGGGATGTAGACTTGGGGATTGAGCCGAAAGGCTCTAAATAAAAATGGTGTTTTATCTGAACTATGAGGGATGTAAACGGTTCGGGTAAAAGCTACAGCGCTTTGTTGCGTATTTTGTTTTATCTGAACTATGAGGGATGTAAACTCAGTTAAGCTCGTTGCGTTTGTTAAATGGAATTCTAGTTTTATCTGAACTATGAGGGATGTAAACACGTGCTGCGTCTATTTTACTAATAGGGATAAGATAGGTTTTATCTGAACTATGAGGGATGTAAACGAGTCATCACTAGAGTTTGATGGTATATTTTATTATCGTTTTATCTGAACTATGAGGGATGTAAACATATGATACTTATGGAAATGTTCAAAAAATTTTAGTTGGTTTTATCTGAACTATGAGGGATGTAAACTCTATTTCGCCTCTTATACTGATAAGCTCCTCTGGTAGTTTTATCTGAACTATGAGGGATGTAAACGTTAAGCCAAAAGAGATAATAATATCAATAATGGATGTTTTATCTGAACTATGAGGGATGTAAACACAAGAATTGAATTTTTAGCGCTTGCAACAGCTTCAGGTTTTATCTGAACTATGAGGGATGTAAACAATTTGTTTAAGCTTGACAGCAACGGAAATATAATAGTTTTATCTGAACTATGAGGGATGTAAACGCCTTGCTCGTCTATACCCCAAACAAAACCACTTTTTTGTTTTATCTGAACTATGAGGGATGTAAACGGAAAGATTGAGGAGTACGTTTTTTCAGGCCCGGTTAAGTTTTATCTGAACTATGAGGGATGTAAACTTTCATTTTTCGTACCTCCTTTCAATTGTTTCTGGAGTTTTATCTGAACTATGAGGGATGTAAACGAAAAGATTGAAGAGATGCTTTTGAACCCAGACACAAGTTTTATCTGAACTATGAGGGATGTAAACAAGGTTAAATGAGATATTTGCTGTGAACGGACAAGTAGGTTTTATCTGAACTATGAGGGATGTAAACGCTTGGGCTTTAGAGAAGAATGAGTATGGCGAATATGGTTTTATCTGAACTATGAGGGATGTAAACGTGATTTTCAGTTTATTATTGAAAAGTTTAAAGACGTGTTTTATCTGAACTATGAGGGATGTAAACGCTTCTAATGTTTACAGTCTTTTTAAAGAAGCTCTTGGTTTTATCTGAACTATGAGGGATGTAAACTTCGTTGTTTTGGGTGGTTTAGATGATTGATGCTTTTAGTTTTATCTGAACTATGAGGGATGTAAACGCTAAAAGGTGTGTGTTCGCTCTTCCTTAATCTCTCCATGTTTTATCTGAACTATGAGGGATGTAAACGTAATTAACAAATTCTTGGAATGTTACAGAACTATGTTTTATCTGAACTATGAGGGATGTAAACAACAGTGCTTTTATTCTTTCTTTGTAAGGAAGCAACGTTTTATCTGAACTATGAGGGATGTAAACAATTGTTTTGACATAAAGATGATACCTTGTCCTTCTTGTTTTATCTGAACTATGAGGGATGTAAACTCAGAGAGGTATGCAACGCTGTTTCGTGAAAACGACGGGTTTTATCTGAACTATGAGGGATGTAAACGACTGCCAAGAAAGATTATTGTATCACAACAACCTACGTTTTATCTGAACTATGAGGGATGTAAACAAAGAAAAATTATTATTAAAATAAGGGTTAAAACACAGTTTTATCTGAACTATGAGGGATGTAAACCATCGATGACGTTGACGCAGCACAGGCAAATGTTAAGTTTTATCTGAACTATGAGGGATGTAAACCACACATTTCAAATAGTCTTGATACTATTGCTTCAGCGTTTTATCTGAACTATGAGGGATGTAAACTTGACATATCTGTTAATTGCTAATGTAAAATTTGTCGTTTTATCTGAACTATGAGGGATGTAAACTAGTTTGTAGTGATTAGCATTACCAGACGTTGCAGGTGGTTTTATCTGAACTATGAGGGATGTAAACTTTTTAGCAACAACATTGCCGCCCACAAAAATTGAACCGTTTTATCTGAACTATGAGGGATGTAAACTTACTGAGAGCAAATTTGATTATCTCCTGCTCCATGTTTTATCTGAACTATGAGGGATGTAAACAAGAGTAGCAATCTGGCACAGGGTTATTTAAATCTTTGTTTTATCTGAACTATGAGGGATGTAAACTTTTTAGCAACAACATTGCCGCCCACAAAAATTGAACCGTTTTATCTGAACTATGAGGGATGTAAACTTACTGAGAGCAAATTTGATTATCTCCTGCTCCATGTTTTATCTGAACTATGAGGGATGTAAACAAGAGTAGCAATCTGGCACAGGGTTATTTAAATCTTTGTTTTATCTGAACTATGAGGGATGTAAACATTTTTTCGGGGTTACTGTTGACTATTTGATAGGAAGGTTTTATCTGAACTATGAGGGATGTAAACACAACAGGTGGAACAAACGAAGAAGATGCTTCAAGCGTTTTATCTGAACTATGAGGGATGTAAACTCCTACCAATTTATCTTTAATATATGACCAATTACTAAGTTTTATCTGAACTATGAGGGATGTAAACAGAATGGTGTTACTTATGCTGATTTAATGAGAGCTGGTTTTATCTGAACTATGAGGGATGTAAACTCACAAATTTCACATGCTGCCGTCCGAATTTTTAAAGTTTTATCTGAACTATGAGGGATGTAAACAAAAAACAGCAAGTGATGTTATTAAGATGATTGCTAAGTTTTATCTGAACTATGAGGGATGTAAACACAATTATTACACTCTTGGAAATACACAGTCTCACCAGTTTTATCTGAACTATGAGGGATGTAAACACAACAGTTGCTGACGCAACTCTGACGAAAAGCTAAGTTTTATCTGAACTATGAGGGATGTAAACCGAAATAACATTGATTTTTCAAAGGGTCTAAACCTTGGTTTTATCTGAACTATGAGGGATGTAAACAAAGGGNACGGAAATAATACTAATATAAATAATACTAAGTTTTATCTGAACTATGAGGGATGTAAACAGGTATTTGTCTATAGCGGAAATGCAATGAGAGGATGTTTTATCTGAACTATGAGGGATGTAAACTCCACTGTGGCTACCTGCCCTGTCAATAACTTAGCCGGTTTTATCTGAACTATTGTTAATGATAAAATAAAATCATCAGAAATGATATAAAAAATTCCCCACCTGCCACTTAAAAAGAAGCCTTCTGTAGTGTAGAATGGGAAGTATGGAAGAACTACAGAAGGAGAAGATATTAAGAAAATGTTGGGGGTTGCAATGCACACAACAATCTACACTCTTTTCAAACAGGGATACAACAAGAGTCAAATAGCAAGGTTGTTAAACGTGGATAGAAAAACTGTTAGAAAAGTAATCCAAGACATTGAACAGAAAGGAGAAGTTGAGAGAAAATCGAAGAATTCAGTATTGGATGATTACAGAGAATTTATTGAAGCAAAAGTTCACAAAGGACTTTCAGCAAAAAGAATACATCAAGACTTGAAAGCGGAATTTGGTTTTGAAGGAAGCTATTCAAATGTAAGAAGATATGTTCATAATGTTAAACAAAAGATAGCAAATTCAAAGGTGTACATGGTTTTAACAACACTGCCTGCCGAAGAAGCTCAAGTGGATTTTGGATATATAGGCAAGATAAAAATTGATGGTAAATTCAAAAAAGCATGGGTATTTACAATGGTTTTAAGCTATTCAAGATATATGTATGCAGAGATAGTATTCGACCAGACAGTTGAAACATTTATGCAGTGTCATAAGAATGCATTTAAATATTTTGGTGGAGTAGTAGAAGTTGTGAAGATAGACAATTTAAAAGCAGGTGTATTGGATGTTGATTTTTATGAGGCGCAGATACAAAAGGACTATGCAAGTTTTGCAAGCCACTATGGATTTTTACCTCAGCCTTGCAGGGTATATACACCGACTGATAAAGGCAAGGTAGAATCGGCAGTTAAGTATGTTAAGCGAAACTGTTTTGCTGGGGAAGAATTTAAGGATATTGATGAGGCGAGGGAGCATTTAAAAAACTGGCTTGACAACGTTTCGAATGTGAGAGTACATGGCACAACCAAGAAAGTTCCCAAAGAAGTTTTCCTCTCAGAAGAGAAAGAAAAGTTAATAGCTCTTCCTATTGAGGAATACCACATATCAAGAATTTCAATTCACAAAGTAGCTACTAATTGTCATCTCATATACAAAGGGAACTATTATTCAGTGCCATATGAGTATGCAGGGCGTGAAGTAGAGGTAGTTGAGATGGGCAGTTTTTTGAGGGTGTTCTTTGAAGGTAAAGAAATAGCCCTTCATCCACTTGTCAAAAACAATGAGAAGGGCAAATACGTAACCAACAAAGAACACTATCCCTCGTCTAAGAGTATAACAATTGAGGATATATTGTCAAGACAGAGGGGCAAAATGTCAGATATTGGTGATTGGGCACTGGAGTTTTTTGAAGAATTTATTAGGCAGGAAGGATTTAAAAAGTATGATTACAGGAGCATAAGTGGGATAATAGCACTAAAAGAAAGATTTNGAGCTGAGGCAGTGGACAATGCGTGTAAGAGGGCTTTAAAATTTGGAGGGTTNAGCTACAAGGTTGTCAAGAATATATGCGAAAAAGGGATAAGTAATTTGCCTGTATATGAAGATGAGAGTTACATTAATGAGGAAAAAACAGAACTTTACAGGGATATGAGGGAATATGACAAATTGCTTGAGATGGGAGAATTGCAAANATGAATGATCTTTTGTTGGGGAAGCTAAGGGATTTGAAATTATCTGGGATAATAAAGAGTTTTGATTTGAGGGTAGAGGAAGCTATCAAGAATAATTTTTCGTATCAAGAGTTTTTTGAGATATTGATAAATGATGAAGTGAGTAACAGGAGAATAAACAGTAATCAAAAGAGGACAAGTAAAGCGAGGTTTCCATGGCACAAGACATTAGAGGAATACAATTTTAGTTATCAACCTTCGATAAATAAGAGGTTTATATACAATTTGGCGACCTGGAGGCTTGTCAAGAATTTTGTGTTTCCAATTTATAACGTAAGTTGTAAAGTTGGGTTATGTTGTTAATGCATTTTCTAATACTGGGAACTCCATTTTTCCATTTTGTACGGCGTAAGTTCTCTCGCTGTAAGTAAATATTAATTTCTAAGACTTCAACAGACTGAAAGTATCCACCTGAATTTACTCTAATCTTTTCAATCATGCTATTTACACTTTCAACGGCGTTTGTGGTATAGATATGCTTCCTTAATTCCTCAGGGTATTTCATATGTGCAAGATAAAACTCTGCTTTTTCTGATATTGCTTTAATAACTCGAGGATATTTTGCAAAGTATTCATCACAAAGTTCTTTAAATTTCAATACAGCTTCATCGAAAT
>JGI24717J26846_10071_pt1 | contig 9072 bp, 9 predicted proteins | sample YelNatPoosite2B7_FD_26846 | JGI IMG/M metagenome (IMG submission 26846)
TCAAATCAACAATTGTGTATTATGAAAGACAAGAAAGAATTGCAGGTAAGACAAAGTATCCACTCAAAAAAATGCTTTCTTTTGCCTTTGAAGGAATAACCTCATTTTCTGTAAAGCCAATAAAGTATATTACCTCTGCGGGATTTTTGATGTTTTTACTCAGCATTGCAATTTTGATATATGCGATAGTTCAAAAGATAAGAGGAGAAGCTGTCACAGGCTGGACTTCACTTACAATTTCAATTTGGTTTATAGGCGGGCTTCAGCTTGTTGCACTGGGATTGATTGGTGAGTATATAGGGAAGATTTATAAAGAGGTAAAGAGAAGACCGCTATATTTTATTGAGGAGATAGTTGAAGATGCACAAGAGCAGGAGTAGCTATAAAAGAAAGCTAATTTTAAAAATTCATTCAAAAATAGAAAAGCTGTTTGAGCTTATCAAATTTTCAATTGTAGGAGTTATAAATACAGCAATTGATTTTGCAGTCTTTTTTGTTTGCTATTCTATTTTGCATTTTGATTCTTCTTTCAGTCAGATTTTTGGCTATACAGCAGGAATGCTTAACAGTTTTTTAATGAACAAAAGGTGGACGTTTGAAGATAGGACAAGAGGGCGAAAAGTATTATTAAAAGCTGTCAAATTTGGCTTTACTAATATTATTTCATTGCTCCTCTCTATTGGAGTGCTAAAATTTTCAAAGTTATATCTGTCAAGCTCAATTTTAATTGCAAAAATACTTGCAACTTTATGTGCTCAAGGTATAAACTATATTTTATACAAGTTCTGGGTATTTACAAAAGCAGAGGTAAATGATGAAAGTGTCTAAAAAACTCTACGGAAAAGTATTTGAATATTTGGTTGCAATATTGCTTTTAAGTAGCATTTTTTTATCCTATCACTACAGAATTTTTGCTCTAACAGGGAAAAATTTCAGCCTATGGCTTTTGATTTTGTTAACACTGGGTGCTTTTTGCATTATGACTTTAGGGGCATACAAGCTAAAAGGCTTATTGTTCGCGAAGATAAATCTATTTACGATATTCTTTTTGATAGCCCTGCCAAGACTTTTGTGGGTATTTTTGGAGCACTTTTAAGGTTTATAAAAATCCATGGTTTGTAAAATTTACAAAAAGTCATCCAACAATTTTTTACATGCTTTCTCAGTTTTATTACTATACAATTTTGCTTTATATTTTCTTTGCATCTGTTTTCAGAAAAAAGAATAGTGACGATGAAGTTATTTTACTCACAAGCCTAATATTTTTTGGATGTGTTGCTGCTCATATCTTTTTAGAAGTTCAGCCGCGGTATCACTATCCAGCAATATTTACCCTCTTTTTGCTAAGTGGGATGTGTGCAGAAATTTTAGAGAAAAAGCCAAAAAAAGGATTTAAAAGTTTAAGTAAAACTCTCTTGGCCCCAAATCAGGTGCTTCTAAATTTTTATCCACTATCAGAAATCTTCGAATATCTAAACACAGGCTGCACTTGTTTAAAAATCTCTTTGAGGGTGTATAACCATAGTTTTCTTTTGCAAATTCAAAAAGCCCTTTCACTCCGTGGGTGTAGAGGAGACTTACAAAAAAGTATTTGCTCGTGTCAAGCTCTTTTCCAAGATCATCTATGGAGATTCTGAAGCCTACACATGGATTTGGAATGAAATTGCCAAAAAGGTCCATGTGAAAATGGCTTTTGCTGTAAAGCTCAAAACATGCAGATGAGTTTTTAATTATCTCATCAGCAGTTTTTGTGGGAAAATACTCTTCAAATGTTTTAATTGCTCTGCCGTTTAGAGTAAGATAATACCTTTGAGGAAGATACCTTATGTAGTTTTCTCCAAATATATCTTTGTATTCAGAAAGAGAATGAGTCTTGTCTATATTCAGCCTTCTAATTTCATTTGCAAAGCTTTCAATCCAGGGGAAAATTCCAATACCAACTTCATCCAAGAGCTGTATTAACCTTAAAACCTTTTTAAATGGAATATATTCATTGTGAAAAGGGCTGATTGAGACAAGTATTGTTTCGATTCCAAGATTTTTTAATTCTCTTAACTTTCTTTTTACATCATCTTCATTTTCTACCCACGAGGCATTTGTCTCTATGTACTCAATATAAACATCATTTTCATTTGCTTTTTGGATAACTTTCTTTAACCCTTCGAAATTTAAAAAAGGTTCTCCGCCGCCTATGTGAACCGAAAAAACAGAAAAGTTTTTTAAGGTTTTAAATACTTTGTCTGCCATCTCCTCTGTCATGTATTCTTTTTTCCATGATGGAGAACTATTGTAAAGGCAGTGTTTGCAAGCAGAAGAACAGTAGTAGTTTGTGATAACACCGCCTGAAAAAAGCCTTTCAATTTTAAGTCTTGAAACATATTTTTCCAATCCTTACAACCTCCTTTTTAGTTTTTCAAAAGTGCTTGCCTATTTTTTGATAACTGTTATAATATTATTATGCATAATTTTAACTTGAAAAATCAAATGGTGGCAGGGGGATAAAAAATTTATGAGTTTGAGCAATCTATTATTAGAAATTGCGTATGCAGCAGGCAATCAAAGCTCTCAGCAGCAGGCACCAGCAGGAGCGACAGCACTTGCTCTGCTTGCACAGTTCATACCTCTTATATTGATGTTTGTAGTTCTTTACCTTCTCATAATTGTTCCGCAGAGAAGAAGGGAAAAACAGTTCAGAGAGATGATTAATTCTTTAATAGTGGGAGATGAGATAGTTACAAACGCTGGAATTATCGGTAAAATTGTAAATATAAAGGATGATATTTTAACAATTGAGGTTGGGGCAGACAGGGTAAAGCTCAAAATTTACAAGTGGGCGGTCAAAGAGGTTTTGAAAAAGGCTGAACCAAAAGACTAAAAATATAAATGGTTCTGAGGGCTTGAAGTCTTCAGAGCCATTTATTTTTTAAATGTAATTAAACAACTTAAAAAGGAGTGAATTTAGCCATCACAAAAACTGAGCTTTTAAATCTTCTCAAAAAATATGAACTTTCTCCGAATAAAAAACTTGGTCAAAACTTTTTGATTGATGAAAATGTAGTAAGAAAAATTATTTTATTTTCTCAGACAGAAGGGAAAGAAGTTATTGAGATAGGTGCAGGACCTGGAACACTTACGATTTATTTGGCAAAGACTGCACAGAAAGTGTTCGCTGTTGAGATTGACAAAAAAATATTGAATGTCTTAAAAGAGGTTTGCCAGAACCTTTCAAACGTTCAAATAGTAAATAGTGACTTTCTTGAACTTAATGTTAAAAATTTAACAAAAGGCAACAAGATATATGTTGTTGGCAATCTGCCATATTATGTCACATCTCAGATACTCTTTAAACTTTTTGAAGAAAGAGAATGCATAGAAAAGTTTACAATCATGGTTCAAAAAGAGGTTGCGCAAAGGCTTTTGGCAAAACCAGGAACAAAAGAGTATGGAAATCTCACAGTTGCAATGAACTTTTACTGTGAGATAGAGGATTACTTTTATGTTAGCAAAAATGTTTTTTATCCAAAACCGGAGGTTGACTCTACGGTCTTGAGAGCAAGGTTCAAAATTGAAAAGCCAAATATTGATGAAAAGAAGTTTTTTAAAATAGTCCATGCATGTTTTTCGACCCGCCGGAAGACAATTTTGAATGCTCTTTCAAATCATTTTGATATTGGAAAAGATAAATTGAAGAGAATAATCAACATGGCAGAGGTTGATGAAAATTTAAGAGCAGAGGACTTGTCATTGGATGACTATATAAGACTTTACAAATGCTTTGAAGAAGAATTTCTGAAAAGTTAAAAGGAGCTCTTAATACCTGGTAATAAATGCAATTCGAGAAAGAGATAAATTTCATTTATATTTTAAAAAAATATTTTGTTTTTGACAATTTCAACTTTAATAATGTATAATATAATACAAATTGCAATTCTCATAAACAAAACTTGCAAGGTGGTGGAAAAAGGTGGTAAAGGTGAATTTACATCCGTCAGTGTACGAATGGATTGATGAGATGGCAAAAATCACAAAACCCGATAAGATTGTCTGGATAGATGGTTCTGAGGAAGAAAAACAAAGGCTTATAAAAGAAGCACTTGAGACTGGAGAACTTATGGAACTTAACCAAGAGAAGCTTCCAGGATGTTACCTTCACCGAACACATCCGAGCGATGTTGCAAGGGTTGAAGACAGAACGTTTATCTGCACACCAACAAAAGAAGAAGCAGGTCCAACTAATAACTGGATGGACCCCAAGGAAGCTTACAAGATGCTTTACTCACTTTTTGACGGGTCCATGAGAGGAAGAACAATGTATGTTGTGCCATATTTAATGGGACCTGTTGGTTCACCATATTCGAAGGTGGGCATTGAGCTTACAGACAGCATATATGTTGTCTTGAACCTCAGAATCATGGCAAGAATTGGCGATGTGGCACTTAAAGCCTTAGGGAGTTCACCTGATTTTGTAAAAGGACTTCACTCCAAAGCAAACCTTGACCCAGAAAAGAGATATATCTGTCATTTTCCGCAGGACAACACCATTATGAGTGTTAACTCAGGTTATGGTGGAAATGTTATTCTATCCAAGAAATGTTTTGCGCTCAGAATTGCAAGCTATCTGGGAAAAAAAGAAGGCTGGCTTGCAGAACACATGCTCATTGTTGGAATTGAGGACCCGAGCGGCAAGGTAACATACATTGCAGGTGCTTTTCCAAGTGCGTGTGGTAAGACAAATCTTGCAATGTTAATTCCGCCAGAGCCTCTTAAAAAGCTTGGTTACAAAGTGTGGACTGTTGGAGATGACATTGCATGGATGAGGATTGGCGAGGATGGAAGACTGTGGGCTATCAACCCTGAAGCAGGGTTTTTTGGAGTTGCACCTGGTACAAGTTATAAGACAAATCCGAATNCTATGGAGACTATAAAGAGAAATACCATATATACAAATGTGCTTTTAAAAGAGGATGGAACAGTATGGTGGGAAGGTATGGATGGAGAGCCACCAGAGAGAGGTATTGACTGGCTTGGAAGACCATGGACAAAAAACAGCGGTGAAAAGGGGGCACATCCGAATGCAAGATTTACAGCGCCAGCAAGCCAGTGTCCTTCAATTTCAAAGGAGTGGGAAAATCCAAAAGGTGTACCTATTTCGGCAATAATATTTGGTGGCAGACGCGCAAAGGTTGCTCCACTTGTATATGAAGCATTTGACTGGCAACACGGTGTGTATGTTGGTGCTACAATGGCATCTGAAACAACTGCTGCTGCAATGGGAAAAGTTGGTGTTGTTCGACGCNACCCAATGGCAATGCTTCCGTTCTGTGGATATAATATGGCTGATTATTTTGCGCATTGGCTTGAGATGGGTAAGAAGATTCCAAATCCACCAAGGATCTTCCATGTAAACTGGTTCAGACAGGATGAAAATGGCAAGTTTATCTGGCCGGGATTTGGTGAAAATTTGAGGGTTCTTAAATGGATAATTGAAAGATGCGAAGGAAAGGTTTCGGCAAAAGAGACTCCAATTGGTTATGTGCCATATGTTGATGATCTTTACTTAGATGGTATTGATATAGACAAAGAGACAGTAGAAAAGCTTCTTGAGATAGACAAAGAATTGTGGTTAAAAGAGGCTGAGGATTCAAGAGAGTTTTTAAGCCAGTTTGGAGACAGGTTACCGAAAGAACTTATAGAAGAGAATGAAAAGCTAAAACAAAGACTTTCAAAATAGAAATAAATCACCTAACATAAGGCCTCCTTCATATACTGATATAAAGGCTACTGAAGGAGGTCTTTTGTTTTGATAGAAAATTTGCCGTTCACAAGATTTGTTGTAATCTTAAAAGGAATTGAACAGAAAGGAAAAATCCCGTTTGGATATGTCAAGGTTCAGGCAATTGTAGACACAGTTAACTTGGAAATTGTTATCCAGGGATTGGAAGAGACAGAGGATAAAATAACTTTTTGGGGTATTGTGAGAAAATCGGATGAATATTCTCCAGTGTTTTTGACTGCACTTTCAAAACCGCAAAAAGGGGATATTGTCCAGTTTCTTTCCACAAGTAGGTTTAATTTGTTCAAAAGCAGCTTAAAACTTTCCGACCTGGTCGGATTTGCTGTTGCAAAAGAGAGGAAAGAAAAACCTAATTTCATTCTGATAGGAAGCTTTGATGATAGTAGTTTATATGAAATGGAAAGAGATATTCTAAGAAGTTTTGAAAAGGGTGAAAGTAAGAAAAATAGAGATAAAAAAGAGATGGATAATCACGATGAGAAAAAAGAAGCGGAAGTAGAGAAAGAAGAAAAAGCTGAGAGTTTTACTTCAAAAGATGATGACCAAAGCTTGGGTGAGAATTGCAACGAAGATGTTGAAAAAGAAATCATGCAGGCAAAAGAACAAGAAGCAGAAGATGAGCTGACCAAAGAGTTGGCCGAAAAATCAGAAAAAGAAGAAGAGTCTTCTGAAATAGTTGAAAATGCTTCACAAGAACTTCAAAAGGCTTACCAGGATGAGAGCAGAGAAGAAAACTTTCATTTCGATGTTGAAAAAAATTACTGCATATTAGAGTTTGGTGACAAAAAAATTTGGAAGAGAATTTTTGAAGAGTTGAAAGAAAAGTGTGAAAGATTTGACCCGTTTTCTGACGATAAGGTCAAATGGTTTAAGATTGAGAAAAAGGATATAATCAGCATATCTCATATGCATCCATTTTTGTATGTTATATTTAACCCATTTGTATTCAATCTTGTATCTGAACATGGGTATTTGATTATCGGTTATAGGAGGTCCAAAAGAAAAAGAGATAGAGTCGAGATTTTAGTTCCAGCAGAGTTTTCAGAGGAGACAGAAAAGGTTGCAAAGTCGTTTGGATTTTCAGAGTTTGTCACAAGAGATGGGAAAGTCATGGATGGTAAAGAAGGTTACTTTAAGATGAGTTTAGAGCTTATAGAGAAGGAAGAATAAGGAGTTATGGACTGGGCTTGTATTTTGTCTGGCGGTGCGGGTGTCAGACTTTGGCCAAAGAGCAGGAAAACATTTCCAAAGCAATTTTTACGAATTATAGGTGATAAAAGTTTTCTTGAAATGACTTATGACAGGGTAAAGAGAATAATACCGCCAGAGAAAATTCATATAGTCACCCATATAAACTATCGTGAACATCTCAGAATGCTTCTCAAAAATGTGAATGACGAAAATTTGATTTTTGAACCTGAACAAAAAGAGACACTTGCATGCGTAAGCTTGGCATGTATCCATATTTTAAAAAAGGACCCAGATAGCGTTTTAGGAATTTTTCCTTCTGATCATTTCATATCAAAAATAGACAAATTTGAAAGTGCTATTAAAAAGGGTTATGAGATTGCCAAAAAAGGTCATATAGTTTGTTTTGGAATTGCTCCAACAAGAGCCGATACAAACTACGGATATATCAAATTGGGAAAAGAACTTGAAAAGGGAGTATTTACAGCTGAAAGATTTGTTGAAAAACCTGATGCAAAGAGAGCAAGGTATTTAATAAAATCAAGATACTTTTGGAACAGTGGCATTTATATTTTCAAACCATCTATATTTTTGAAAGAGTTAAAAAGATACATGCCCAACTGCTATGATGTTTTTATGAGAATATTCTCTTCAATTTCCACTGATGGTTACATTGATGAACTGAAAAAAGGGTATAAACTTTTGGATAAAATTTCCGTAGACAAGGCAATTATGGAAAAGACAAAAAGACTTGTTGTTTTGACAGCTGATTTTGAATGGGACGATGTTGGCAGCTGGTGTGCGTTTGAGAGGATTTTGTCAAAAGATGAAAATGGAAATGTTATCAAGGCAGAAGCAATAACAAATGAGACAAAAAACTGCATAATTTTTTCAGATAAATTTGTAATAGCTCTTGGGATAAAAGATATTATTCTCATCTCGGTTGACGATGCAATTCTTGTCTCTCACAAGTCAAAGGAAAGAGAGATTAAAGAGATAATTCAAACCATAGCGCTAAACGAAAAATATAAAAAGTATCTGTAAAGTTTCAGGTATCAAAATAGAAGAGTTTGCATATTATAAATTAAGTAGAGGAAGGTTTAAAACTCATCAAAAATGAGATTTTATAACTACAACAGGCGCAGGTGCCAAAAGGCATTAGTCCTTTTGGCTTTTTTAATCTTTGCACTATTTACTTTGGCTATCTTTATAGAAGTTTGGCTGGAAAACTATCTAATAGAAGCATTTGAAGACAAGGCGAAACAAAAAATTATAGAGGTTACAAACCAAGCAGTGTTACAGGTTTTGCAGCAGCAAAAAATAAAGTATGATGATGTAGTCAAGGTTGAGAAAGGCGAAAATTCTTCGCTTATAAAAATTGATACGGTGGTACTAAATAAAGAAGCAGCAAATTTAATTCTTGTGATAAACCAAAAGGTAAAAATGCTCACCCCTCTTCAGGTAGAATTTAGAATGGGCAATATTTTCAACAACATGTTTTTTAATCAATTTGGCCCACTACTAAGAGGAAATGTTATGTACATATCAGCAGTTTCATATAACTGGCAGTCTGATTTTAATTCAGCAGGGATTAATCAAACTGTCCACAGGATATATTTGAACTTAAAATTTGAAGGACACTTTTCGTTTTTGAGGGCCAAAAGAAAGGTAACGCTGCTCCAGCGCATCCCAATTGCCGAGAACATCTATATTGGAGAGGTACCCAAAGTGTATATAGGTAAATAAGCGAGAAATCAAGAGAAAAAATAAGAAAAAATAATTTGAACTTTGATTTTGCAACTTTAAAGCTTAAAATGAGGAAAAATGAATATTGAACGAAAGGATAAAAGGTGGTATATTATAAAAGCGTCGCAGGTGAGAGTACTGCGGCGGGCAGCTTGGAAATTGAACAGCGCCTAACCGAAAGGCTTTAGAGCTGTTTTTAAAGGCAGCGGCCGAATGAGGAAGTAATTGAGCTAAGGATTGGGCTCTGAAGATAGACTTTAATTGAGAGTTTGATCCTGGCTCAGGACGAACGCTGGCGGCGTGCCTAACGCATGCAAGTCGAGCGGGGATGGTAGCTGAAGGTG
>JGI24717J26846_10086_pt1 | contig 5154 bp, 4 predicted proteins | sample YelNatPoosite2B7_FD_26846 | JGI IMG/M metagenome (IMG submission 26846)
AAATTTTTGCACTCTATTGGTAAACTACCCAATTGATTATTTTTTAAAACATTATGCATTTCGGATGATAAATCTTGGATATAAACAACATCAATGTTCATCATTTTTATCCTCCTAAATAAAAGCATTGACTACTTTGTATTTAAAAGACAAGAGGTAGCTTTAAAAAGTTTGTTTAGCTACCTCTTGAAAGTTGGATAATTTGAGTTTAATAAGGATAGAATATATGAGGTCGTTTTCTAATCTCATTAAAAAATACGTGAAAGTGAGGAAAATAATTTGGGTCATCTTTATGAGGAGTTTTATGTTCATAATAATATGCTTGTGGAAAACCACGAATAGACGCAAAAAAAACTACTTCTCTAACTAATAATTCTGCAAAATTTCTACTTTTAGCAAAGATATCACCGCCGTCTAAGACTACAGCCTTAGCTGTGCCAAAATCTACTGCTGGTCCAACGTAAAGTTTTTTGTCGTCAGAAATATAAGCTAAAAAGTAGTCATATGANCTGTTTCTTATTTTATCAACTAATTTTTCAGCTAAATAATAAGTGGCTCCACCAACAAAAACTATCCCAGCAGCACCAAGCAGGATATATAAAAGTTCTTCAAGAAGTCCTAATACTGTCGGCAGAGCTATAACATACTGTGCCGAAACAGTATCAGAATCACCAATATTATACTCTTCTTTTGTTTTTTCATCAATTAGCTTTGCTTTTAAATTCTCACCATCAAAGTATTCTACTTTTACAGAAAAGTTTCTCTCTTCATTCAAGCTTGAGCTATCCAAACTTTTATCAAACTTTTTAGTAGCAATTGGCTTGACTTTTAATTTTATCTCATTTGTATCTTTATCAAACGTTGCAATATACTTATACCCCTCATACTCAGCTTCTGCTCTTTTGATTTTTTTGTCGGCATCATAAACCTTTATTTTATCTTTCCAAACATCATATCTTGGCTTTGCAAAGCTGACAGAATTGATAGGCAAAAAGGTTAATATAAAGCTAATACAAACAATTAAAGCTAATATTCTTTTCATTTTGTTTTTCATTTTTAACACCCCTCCGAACTCTTTTTATTTGAATCTCACAAGACCATAGCCAAATATATTATCTTTACCTTTTTCACCCACATCCTTTGATAGTTTTATCAGCACATTACAAATTTTGTCTTTATTCATGCTGTTTTTAGGGTTTAACCCCCACTTTTCTGGTTTGCTTAAAATAAGAGCAATCATTCCTGTTAAGTGGGCAGCAGCAACTGAGTTTCCACTTGAGAGTTTATAACTCTGGTTTTTTGTTGTGGACAGAATATTTTCTCCATATGAACAAAAATCAATTTTACCTTGAGATGAAAACAGAGATATTTGATTTTTGTAGTTGACAGAAGCAACAGAAATAACTTCGGGGTATGATGCAGGGAAGCCTGCTTTTGAGCCAAATGAATTTCTTGCTGATGCAACAATGATTATTCCATGTTTTGCTGCTTTTGAAACAGCTTTTCTGAGTTTTGGATTATCAGATGATGTAGAAAAACTCATGTTTACAATGTTGATTTTGTTTTTTATACACCAGTCAAGAGCACGTATTACCAAATCAACTTTTCCTTCAAGTTTTTTATTTAAGATTTTTAAGATGAAAATTTCAGCATCAGGTGCGATACCGACAATACCAAAGTNGTTATTTTGAGCTGCGATTATGCCAGCGATAAAAGTACCATGTCCTGTTTCATCAAAAGCGGGTTTGTTTGGGTCAATAAAGTTAATAGTTTTGATAATATTTGCGCCTTTTAAATCAGGATGGTTGAGGTCGATACCGGAATCCAGAATAGCAATTTTTACATTTTTGCCTTTGGTGAATTTCCACATTTTAGTGATACCAAGTTTTTTGTAGCTCCAGGGAACAATTTGCTTTTTATAGGCTTGTTGAAGGTTTTGTGTAGGAGGATTATTACTCATGTAGAGATTGGCAGCAAGTATTGATGATAATATTGCAAAGATAGCACCTGACAGTAAAAAAAGCTTCTTGTGTTTGTGCAACAAATTAGAACCTCCTAACAAAATAAATAGGATTAAAGTATTTAAGAGGTGTTGAGTATAATGATAGTTATCAACTCCTTTCAATGGATAAAATAGCTATAAATACTTATATCAAAAAAAAAAAAAACGCAATAGGCAAATTGAATAAATTTTATTTTCTTCATGTGGAGAGTTTAAACAATAGAGTTGTATTTTTATACTTGTTACAAGATTTTTGTAGAATTTATGGTGGGAAAAGCTGCTATTTTAGCAAACAAAAAAATAATCAAGAATCAGGTGATTTTTATTTTTTACAAGTGGGGCAAAAACTCGCAATTAGATACTAATTTATTTATATATCTCATAGAGAAGAATAGAACTTATTTTCCATTAGTTAAGTCCTTATTTGAAAAAATCCAAAAAGGACAACTATATGGGGTAACTTCTAGCCTTGTATATACTGAATTACTTTCAAAGCCTTTTCAAGAAGAAAATATAGTCCTTGTGAATAAATACAAAGTACTCCTAGCTACATTTCCAAACTTAATAATTAAAGAAGTGGATAAGGATATAGCAACCCTTGCTGCAAAATTACGTGCCAAATATAAAATAAAAACTCCAGATGCAATATTTATTGCAACAGGAATAGCTGAAAAGGCACAAATATTTATAACTAATGACACAAGGTTGAAAATTGTAAATGAGATTAGTATTATAATATTAGATGAATTGCTTAATCAAACTGATAGAGTGATTATAGATTAAAAGCAGAATTAAATGCATCAAGATAGTCGGAATTATTCTTAAATAGCACCACGAAGGTGCTATAAATATTTAGAGTTGGTGGTAAGATAAATTCGAGAAAGGTATAACCAAAGATTTTGAGAACAAANCCCACGATGGGTGAGAATATCACCTTTTGTGGGCTTTATTATTTTATTTACAAATATACACAGAGGAGGTAAAAAGCTAATGAGGGGCAGAGATTTTTGTTCGTATTACTTTAAGGCAAGAAAAAAGTCAATAAGTATTCTTACAATTTTGGGTCTTTTCTTCTTAATTATATCCAGCACATTTTCTGGCCAAGCAAAACAAGCAAAACAAGAAAAACCCTTGTCTAAACTCATCATTACAGACCTTCTTGGCAGAAAAGTAGAAATTGAAAACAAGAAGAACAAAAGAATTGTTGCAATAGGACCTGGAGCATTAAGACTTGTTTTGTATGTCAACGGGACAAAGAATATAGTTGGAATTGAAAACGCTGAAAAGATGTGGGAAGAAGGTTCAAGGACATATATCATGGCATACCCTGAGCTCAAAAAATTACCTGTGATTGGGCAAGGCGGACCAGATTCTTCTCCTGACCCAGAAAAACTTATTTCAATAAAGCCAGATATCATATTTGCTGCAGGTTTTTTGGACAGGGCAAAGGCAGATAATCTTCAGCAGAAAACTAATGTGCCAGTAGTTGTACTTGACTATGGAAATAAACTTTTGTTTGATGAGAATGTTTACAAGTCTTTAAAAATTATAGGACAAATTGTTGGAAAGAATGAAAGAGCTGAAGAACTTATAAATTACATGCAGAGATTAAAAGGCTTTTTCCAAAGTAGAACAAAAGAGATTCCAAATAATAAAAAACCAAAGGTGTACATTGGAGCGATAAGCTTTAAAGGTGGACACGGTTTTGAAAGCACGTGGGGAAGATATTTTCCTTTTTTAGCTATTAATGCATTAAATGTTGCAGACACAAGTGGAAAAGAAGGATGGTTTATGGTTGATAAAGAAAAAATTTTGGAATGGAACCCAGACATTATATTTATTGATGAAGCAAACCTTGAGATTGTAAAGCAGGATTACAAGAAAAATCAGGATTTTTACAAATCTCTTTCAGCTTTCAAAACTGGAAGAGTCTATGGTCAGTTGCCGTACAACTTCTATTCGACTAATATTGATACGGTAATTGCCAATACCTTCTGGATTGCCAAGACTGTATATCCTGAAAGATTCAAAGATGTTGATCCTGTAAAGAGAGCTGATGAGGTTTATAAATTTTTCTTGGGGAAACCTCTTTACAGCAAAATGGCAAAAAAGTTTGGCGGATTTACAAAAATAAAACTTGACTGATGAAAAATTTTAAAAGGAGTTTTGGAGCTTAAAATGAAAAGCAATACAATTCAGAATGAGTACAAAAGGTTGGTTGCACGAAAGATTATTTTTTTAATTATTCTGATAAGTCTAACAGTCATTTTGGCAATTTATGCGATTGTAATTGGTTCATCAAATTTGAGTTTTTCAGATGTTTTTAAGACTCTGATAGGAAAAGGAGATGAAAGAACAAGGTTAATTGTTTTTAATATAAGACTTGTAAGAGTGCTTGCCGCTATTTTAGCTGGTATTGGTCTTGCGATAGGTGGAAGTGCAACACAGACTCTTCTTCACAATCCCTTAGCATCACCATTTACACTTGGAGTGTCGCAGGGNGCTGCATTTGGTGCAGCAATTGGTATAATTTTGCTTGGCGGTGGCACCACTTCATCTTCTGCCTCTGACTCTGTTGTGATTTTGCATCCGTCAATAGTAGTTACCTGTGCGTTTTTGGGCTCGATGATATCAAGTATAGTTGTGATCTTGCTTGCACAGGTTAAAAAATTTTTACCAGAAAGTGTTGTGCTCTCTGGAGTTGCGCTAAGTTCGCTTTTTTCTGCTGCAACAACAATCATTCAGTATTTTGCATCAGATGTTAAGATTGCAGCACTTGTTTTTTGGACCTTTGGCGATATTGGAAGAGCGTCATGGAATGATCTCAAGATACTGTGTGTGTTTGTCCTGCTTTCATGGTTATATTTTTTCAAAAATGCTTGGGACTACAACGCAATTGAAAGTGGTGAAGATGTAGCAAAAAGCCTTGGTGTGAATGTTGAAAAGAAAAGAATTGCTGGGATTTTTATCAGCAGTTTTGTCACATCAGTTATTGTTGCTTTTTTAGGAATTATAGGATTTATATGTCTTTTGGGACCGCATATAGCAAAAAGGTTTGTGGGAAATGACCAGAGATTTTTGGTGGCTGCCTCAGGACTTGTTGGAGGTTTTTTGCTTCTTTTGTCTGACACAGTTGCAAGGCTTATAATATC